>Ga0126342_10011423_pt1:2500-15865 | contig 15865 bp, 4 predicted proteins | sample Cyp1metagenome_FD_92528 | JGI IMG/M metagenome (GOLD analysis project Ga0126342, IMG submission 92528) | Coral microbial communities from Lord Howe Island, Old Settlement Bay, Australia - Cyphastrea 1 metagenome | ecosystem: Host-associated > Invertebrates > Cnidaria > Coral ... | reverse complement strand
GTATGTATGTAAGTATGTATGTATGTATGTATGCATGTATGCATGTATGCATGTATGCATGTATGCATGTATGCATGTATGCATGTATGCATGTATGCATGTATGCATGTATGCATGTATGCACGTATGCATGTATGCACGTATGCACGTATGCGTGTATGTATGCATGTATGCATGTATGCATGTACGTATGCATTTACGTATGCATTTACGTATGCATGTGTGTATGTATGTATATATGGGGGATTCAATAAATGTAGGCACCCGCCAAATCATCCAATTATTGGGGTACTCAAATTTAACCAATACCCATATACTAGATATATACATATGTATCTATAAGCGGTGTATATACTATCTATATTATAATTTAATTTATTAATATTTATATAATATAATATAATATAATATAATATAATATAATAATATTCTATGATGTAATGATTGTAATGTAATGTAATATAATAAAATAATATGTAAATAAATATATATATATAGTCTATAGTAAATATATATAATATAATATAATATAAACTACAATATATGTGACATAAAACATATTATATATATAACATAAATTATAAAATATACCCTCTGGATATTTAACATAGCCATGGAAAGATCCACCATTTTTAAGTTCGGTAAACCATCTATTTCTATGGGCCATCTATACCATGGCTATGTAACAAATAACCAGAGGGTATATCATCTAGATATCATGGCAAATCTTGTGGTGATTGAACAATAGCAATGGAAAATCAGCAATGGTGTTCAATTATAAATTATAAAATATAATACAATATGGGTAACTCCAATAAATCCCAATAAATCCCATTAATTGGAGATTTTTAAAGATCTATTAACAACTATTAACCTCTATTAATACCTCTATTCACCCGAAGTAATCTCCAATCTCCCTCAAATCTCAGCTGCGGAAGACATGCCAGGGCTTTCCGCCCAGTGAAGTTAGGCCTCAGGGCGACAGGGTCGGTGGGTTTACCAGGAAAACCATGAGAACCATGAAAAAATGTGGAAAAATGATGGGAATACCATGGGAAACATATTGGAAAAGCATGGGACCATACTATAAAATATTATAAATATAGGACAACACCATGTGAAAAATTCTAGGAAACATATAGGAAAATGCTACTTCAACCTGGCCAAAAATGGTGTTTTACATGGATGAAACCAGTTGATGATAGCTAAGTTGACGCTAATTGGCTTTCCATGGGGTCCTCAGCGCAATCAGTGGTCCGAAGCGTTTTGCAGGTCATTCTGGGCTGCGATTGCAACAAAGAAAAGGAACTAAAGTAGCAATTAGCCTCCAGTAAATTAATGAATGGGATTTTTTGGAATGGGAATCTGGGATAACATAGATCCGAAAAACATTGGTTGATAGTCTTGAATAGTGATTGATAGCAATTAGCCTCCAGTAAATTAACATAGACCCTGCCAGATAGGGGTTGGAAGATTAGTTTCCTCTAACAATTGGTGATTTTCAGGGTCTATGTTAATTTACCAGAGGGTAGCCTCCAGTAAAATCACATAGCTATGGAAAATGACCCATAGAAATAGATTCATGGAATACCTACTCAAAATCGTAGTTTTCCATAGCTATGTCAGAGGGAATGAGGCAGCAAACATTGGCATTCAAGCAGCGCGAAAAAAGGGGGGTTCACATGGTTTCACCAGCAGTCATTGTGATTTCAGGATTACAATTCCCATAGGATCCATGTATGCCATATATGGTAACATTTACCATCAATACACCCCAAATGTTACCATATATGGCATACATGGATCCTATGGGATTGGGCTTCCAATCAACGAAACATGTGACTTTGAATCCATTGTCACATGTTTTTAAGCAAGAGAAAACCTGGCAGAAATGGGGCGAACCCATGCTACGATAGGGGGATAGGTGGATCGAAACGCTGAATCAAGAAAAACTATCCCCGGGCTTTCCCATGTGCAAGTGGCTTATGACAATGACGATACTTCCTCATCAGATACAAGGATGATCTGGTCATACTTGGTGGTTCATCCCACTTAGTAAGTAGGTTATAGCCCCAGTTGTAAGTGGATTAACCCTACTTATCCCATTTATAACCAAGGTTATAACCTACTTACTAAGTGGGATGAACCACCAAGTATTCCTATGTTTGCCGCCTAAAGCCGCCATAGTTGGGAGTTTCCTTGCCCGTTGTCATGGCCAATTTTTTTTTAATGCTGCTCTACGAAAGAAATCTATATGTTCTAGCTGGGTAGTTGATATATGTTTGTATTTCCAACTGGAGTTGCATACATATATCTGGGATTATCTGGGTAAATTATCATATTTCACTAACCTGAATTAAGGCCCATTTGGGGATGATTCCCCTTATTAACTATGATTCCAGTGAGGTCGCAGTGAGGTCGTTATAATTTACCCAGATATATATGTGTATATATATATAATATGTACATAGTCTATATAATATACGGAAAGGCCTATTGTGAGCTCCTCCCATAGTATATAAGCCTCCCACATGTTTATGGCTGGCAAACAAATGGCGTCTTTTTTCAAGACAGGGCCAAGTTTTGCAAACACGACAAACAGCTTGGGTAATAAATGAGGGCCTGGCATTTGAGGAAACCCTCAAAAATACTTTCGATGGCCAAGTCAGTTCGATGATCTACCTTGTAAATACATGTAAATACTGGTAAAAACGCATGTAAAGTCCATGACAAAGTGTTAAATCACCAGAGGGTATTCAACCACCCAACTAGGTGTTTTTCAGTTGGGAGTAAACAGCTGGGTTAATTCTTGTTCAGTTTATGATAAGACCTCTCTTGGAGGAACTAGAAGTAGCAGCTATATAGGTGCGACAATACCAACATAATAGACCCCTGGTAAAGCATACAAATTATTCAAGCGTCGATTGGATAGGAATATCAAGAGCTTGAAAAATACTACTATATATATTCATGTCTGGAATCCTTCTGAAATTGATTGAGACAAAGAGACTCGGCGTGGTTTTGCGACTCCGAAATGAAAATCCGTGCTTTTTCGAAATGGGTCGCCAGGTCCGCTTACGGTTGTAGCCTTTATAGTTATGACTGGTTTGTGACCCTATTGAAGTGAACCAGTTTCACTTGCATCCCGTTTAAGGCCCTAGCTTTCTTTGGCCCATCACTGTAACCACTATTATCACATATTATCACATCACTATAAAGCCACCATTTAGTTCAATGGTTTTCCCAGCCATAAACCAACATTTTAGTTCGGGCCAGAACTGTAAAAGACACCCTCCCCAAAGTCACTATCTCCACTATCAACCATTGTAAACCCTATCAACTGGGACTATGCCCACTATCAACCACTATCAACCACTATCAACCACTATCAACCACTATATACCAGGTTCACCATTTCCCATTATTTTCCCATCATTTTACCATAGACCTCATGAAGATCAACCACTATCATGGAAATATATCCAATATCAGATTGCAGTAATCCATTTCCCTCTGGTAATGACTAACAGTTTGCTATTGAAAATGGCCATAGAAATAGTGCCAGTAAAAAAATGTGATTTTCCATGGCTTTTTGTATGTTTACCAGACGGTACATCTCAACCACATCTCATTAAATCATATTAAAGCCCCCTTAACCGCCCCAAACCGATCCAAGTTTGGGCATGATGATATCCTCATTAGATCCCCATTTTCTATCCCACTGATATTCCCATGAAATATCTACTTGCTTCTAAGTTGGTTCTAAGTTGGTTTCTTTCAGCGCCATCAACTACATATCCCCTACAAACCCGATTGTAAAACCATCCCGAAAAAACTGGTTGGTGGTATACCTACCCCTCTGAAAAATATGAGTTCGTCAGTTGAGATTATTCTCCCCAACTGAATGGAAATTCATATTCCAGCCATGTTCCAAACCACCAGCCAGTCATTCATTCATTTCCCCACGAAATTCCCCACGAAATATCCCCAGTATATTCCCCACGTTCGATCCCTATAGATATTCCAAACCACCAACCAGTATGGTTATAATAGTTAATAGATATCCCATCATATCCCCATAGATCATTAAAATATAAATACTAATAAGATCTAATAAGCACAAAGTTCAGCACTTTACTTGGTGGTTCATCCCACTTAGTAAGTAGGTTATAACCCCAGCTGTAAGTGGATTAACCCTACTTATCCCATTTATAACCAAGGTTATAACCTACTTACTAAGTGGGATGAACCACCAAGTAATATACCACCAACCAGAAAAGCTTCCCCAAGTTCTGCAAGGTGCAAATGCCGATCGTGGACGGCCCGCACAAAATTCAGCGCTTCGTCCGCAATGAGAAAGTTGGCCCACGCCTTGGCGATTTTTCAGGGCCGCCAAAACCATTGGAAAACCCATGGGGAAAGCAGAAAACCCATGGAAAACCCTGGAAAAAAAACATCGAAAAATGAAGGTTTCAGCCTCAAAAAACCCTCTATAATCCGAGTAAGCCCTAGTTGTGTTGGTGGTTAACCATTACCAAAGATTGTTGGGGGGAGTTGGGTATATTCTACTATTAGCCCGTTAATGATATTCCATTTCACATGGTGAATATTAGATACCTTCCAAAAAAACTACTCTTTTGCTGGTTACATGTTACCATTGATAGCAAAAGATTAAAGTACCAAAGTATCCAACCAAGGTTTAACCAGGAAAACTTGGGGAGATTGTCCAAGATATGGCTGATTTGTGTTAGCAAAGTTGGCGCAAACTTACAACTCCAGTTTCATTCGGCTGATGGTTTATGATAGATAGATCGAACTAGTTCATGCAAGGTGGTGCCCCCCCAGTTACAAATTGATTATAAACCCATTAACTATAGATATATCACCAACAAAAACCATAGTTATTGGAGTTATTTGCACCAACTTAGGTATCTTGGGGGCACCACCTTGTGGTGTATAAACCAACAAACATAACTAGCGGGGCACCAGCTTGTAACCACATCACTGGGATGGACCCACAAGTTGTGACCTGTCTGTCCCTACCTCAGGTAGTAAAAAACCCATAAAAACCATGTCGAATACATGTTTTTTTATCCAGCATGAAACAATGGTTTCTCGGAGGAGTAACCTACATGAAAAATATAGACAGGTATGCATTTTTTCAATGAAAATCCGGCATTGCCAGATCCTTTCCTAGAAAAACCATGGGTTCTCTATATTTATATTATTTATATTAGCTATTGGAGGGAACGGATTACTTGCACATGCCCCAAAATTGCCAGTTTGATGGGGGAACTTACTTAGCCAAAGGGAATGGAAGCTTCTCCCTATTTTTTGAGATACCGAACCCATAGTGATAAAAGTACACATTCAAAATTTAGCACAAAATTCAATTGTTTCTGGAACAACAAATGATTAAGAATCCTAAACTTGTTCCCTGAATTCTACGGTTTGGTAATTTACATAGCTATGGACAATTGACCATTTACAGATGATTGTCCATAGATATGTCAAATTCCCAAAGGATATGTATGTTCATCGCCAATCTTAGATACCCTGCAAAAAATGACAAATTCTTTGCTGGTGAACGTGGATCGTCCCATTACCAAAAGACTATTTTGTTGGATTAGTTATTCTACCCATCTTTCAGATTGACCCAACCACTATTAACATCTATTGACCCAGAGTATATATTAACATCTATTCACCACTATTAACATCTAATATTGTAAGATTGACCTAGTATAAGTTGGTATAAGTCCAATAACCATGGGTTTATGGTACTTCTAACTATAGTTTATGGGGATTGCCAATGATGGGCTAATAGTTTATAGTTTATAGTTTATAGACTATCTATGATGGCTAATAGATTATCTATGATGGTACCATAAACCCATCATAGTTTATAGTTTATAGTAATGATGGGCTAATGATGGCTATGTTTTCCAACATCTTTACAGATGAACGGCAAGATCTCCAAGATCTCCAGTCTCCAAGGAACAAATCCGCGACTCTTACCGTTTGAGAAGACAGGATATCTCAAACGTTGAGGCTCCTCGGTGAAACACGGTGATATGTTACAAGTTACAAAACATAGCGGGGATATCATGAACATTTTTTTTGCAAGGTGCCCAGAAAAAAAAAAAAACATAGCTAAGTGGGTGGAAATAAGTAGATTAAGTAAGTTAGGTTTATGATAGAAAAGTTATGGTTAGATGGGGTTATACACCAAAATATCACTTGGGAGGCACCACTTTGTGGCTAAAGTGCTCATCAATGGACACACAATGAGGAATCTTATTGGAATCAATATGTGGGTTTGCAACTGAGCCCAGTTATTAGACTGGATGATAATCGTACCTTAAGTGGGTGAACTAACATGAATGAACTCATCCACATACTGGGGTTTTCGCCACCAAGTATTATCCACCACAGTTACAGCCCTTACCAGTTAGACTGGCTACCCCATTTTAAGTGATATATATAACTACCTTAGTTGAAGGAATGATTTCATCCCAAATTATAACTGGTAATGGCCATAACATGCCATAACTGTAGCTGGTTGGTGGTATACCTACCCCTCTGAAAAATGATGGACTTCGTCAATGGGAAGGATGACTTCCCATATATGAAATGGAAAATAAACATGTTCCAAACCACCAACCAGGTAGATTTTTTTTAATTATTGAACATTGCAATAGAAATAGTTGATTTTCCCAATCAAAATGCTGGATTTTTCCAGTTCGTTATGTCAACGTTTACCAGGCCAGGTATCCAGGTGGTGGCTGATGATATGATATGATATGATATGATATGATATGATATGATATGATGGTCTCTAGACAGTGGTTGGTTTACGCAAAGAAAACTGGTTTTTCTCCACCAAAAGTTGGCTAGCCTCCGGTGTCATCAAAGACTTTCCATGGAGCTTTAGAGCTTGGATGCTGTTGGTAAATGCTTGGGAAGTGGCTTCAAACTAGCAACTTAGCCCGCAAAAAAGGGCTTAGTCAATATTGGTGGCTGTAAGCCATGTCACTGCTGGGAAATGCCACAACCCAGTCGCTAACCTTTAGCGTTGATTTCAGGATTGGCTTGGGTGAGATTTTGGTTGAAGCCTCTCGGTAAAAACTCAGGTTTTCTGTAGATTTTCCGTTCAACTAGCCCGGTGATATATACTAGCTTCAGTTGCATAATCACAGCAAGCAAAACTTTGGGGTTCTCAAGCATGTTTATCTTAAACTCGTGTTGCAGATCATAACCGATTTGGCGGCTTTACCTTCCCCGAAATCACATACTTGGTGCATTATCCTAGGAATCCTAAGTAGTTTCTGTACTTACTAAGTGGGGTGAACTACCAGGTAGTCACTGCATGTCTGTTGTTCGAAACCCTGCACTATATTACTTGCAGCCAAGTACCACCGAAAGGGGCCATTCAGTAAGTTGGCTTGTAAGCTAATCTAAGTATAGATCTTTTCAATGATAAATTATAAACCAAATATAGTCTATGAGCCAACTCATCTATCTAGAGGGGCCCTTCCCGTACTGTACCCTCTCCCATTCAACATGTTTGGCAAAACATTCCCCATCAACCTACCCTGGACCAGGGTTGCAGTAAGGGTGAGCATCGAATGGAAATAGACATGACTAAAACCATCAACCGAATGACTAAAGTTGACTAAAGCTCCTCACCAGAACAAACAGCATGTCTAATCTTGAGGCAAATGCGCGAAACACAAAGATATGTTGTGACAAAAAATGTCCTTGAGGCATCCAAAGCCGCCGTATGAAGGTGCAAGTTTCTGTCCAGTTCGAGTGGGCGTGACATTCTTACTTTCGGCCTGCAGACTCCTCCATAAGTCAGCTAGATTTGCCCCAAAATCCCAAGTCATCGGGAGAAAAAACATGTAGTTCTGCGACGCAGAGCCATAGCCATGGAGAACTGATTGATACCGAACTCACTGCTTCCGGCGTTAAAGGTCAACGATGGCTTCCATCTGAGTTTTCAGCAGCCTCGTTTGGTACATATCGCCACCATGGATTCCATTGACACCAAGTCTTCTGTCATGTCGAAGGGAACACTTACACGAAATTGTCAGTTTCTATGCAGAGCTTTTATTAATTAAAAGTGTACAATGATGTAAAATTCTGTAATTTTTGATCACATGGAGGTTTCCTAAGTCATGGGGATACCCCGAGTTCTCATCCATTTATAGATGGATTTTCCATGATTCATAAACCATCCAGCGAGCGTGGGGGTACCCCCTTGACTTTGGAAACATCCACATGCAGGTTCTCAGGTCGTCCACTGGGCAATTGCCCTGCGTCATGTGGGAGGTGAACATCAAGATAGCTGGGATTTATGGATGTTCATCACCTCTAAGAATGGACAACATCTAACCATTTTGATCTGATATTTGGAGTGCTGGAAACGGTTTGCATACATTGCATACCCCTCAGTCATGGCCATTCTAACAAGGAAAATTGCGTTTTCAACCATGGTATTTGCAGGTGTTCCATCATTCTTCAGACAAACCTACATTGGTCAATCTGTGCACAGGTACGACACCCACCATGCGTCTGCTGCCCCAACCGGGCCAAAAATTGGGTCCCTTTGGCCGGTAATCTTGATCTGCGGTTCACCCCACTGACTGTAGCAGGTTACTTCACCCTTGCAAGTGGTTCCCGGTCGCCCTATGTACCAAAAATCAGTAAAGTTCCCCACTTAGTGGGCTGAACAATCAAGTGCCTGATATATTACAACTGGTTGGTGGTTTCAACCCCTCTGAAAAATATGAAAGTCAGATTGGATCATCATCCCAACTATTGGGAAAAATAAAAGCCATGTTCCAAACCACCAACCAGACAAGTATGGGCACCATTTAAGGTGATCCTAAGGTCCTAAGGAAAGCCTGAAATCTCCGTCTCATGGTTGATCAACAATTTTCTTCGCCCAAGTTGCGGGTTGGGTTCCCAACCAATCAACAACAGTTGTAAACCACCAACCACTTACAATGTTTTTGGCCCCCGTTTGATAGCTAAGTCGGTTTATAATATAAGCCCCAGTAACTAGTTCGTTATTTGCGTACCATAAACCATAGTGAAATTGGAGTTATTTGCACCAACTTAGCTATCTTACGGGGGCCTCACATTGTAATATGGATACCTGGAAGTCCAGGATCCTCCTACAGCTACAATGTGATCATCCTTTTCGAACCAAAAGCCTACTGCGGGGTGGCCAGAGTTATGTTTATGAAGGGTATAACCTTGGTTTCCTAACGGTTGCACTGCCGTGAATTTCCGGTCATGACATCCCACCGCCACAAGGACCAGCCGCCACAAGATTGAATCGCAGTAAAATCCCAACGGATTTCAGCATTCATCCAGAAAACATGTTTTTTAGCTGATCCCAAATGGATGTGAGTCAAAATGGAAGACCTAGGGGACCACAGATGTCAGTCTAGTTTAGTATTAACCATCCAATTATTGGGGTACCTAATTTTGACCCATACCCAAATATCCGAAGGTTAACCATTAACCATTAATCTGGGTAAATTATAATAATTCACTAACCTGAAATGTTGGGCCATAAAAGGGGATGATTCCCCGCAATCTAACCATGATTCCACACCTCGGGAGAAGGTCGGGTTCGGTCGTGATGAAATTTACCCAGATAAATCCATTAATCCCAAGGTTAACCATTAGCTGATTGGTCATTTCTATTCATTCAACTGTGGGCTGAACCAACAGCTTTGACCATTTTAAGGATGGTTCAATTAGTTGAATCACCCATGTTTCCCCTGTTTGCTCCGGTGGTGCCCCAGTGAGCTGTGAGTTAACGCGAGCTAAGTTGACGCACATATAACTTGTTTCTTTCGTTTGGGTTTAAACTTGGTGAATTCTATGGTTTAATGGAAAATACAACTATAGTATTCATGGATGTTACCCTCTGATAAACTAACATAACTATGGAAAATCACAATTTTGAATGGGAAAACTCACTATTTCTATGGCCATGTTCAATAGCTATTTTGACATAACCAGATGGTTTTTTGTTTTTTTTTGCCAACGTTCACATCACTGGGGGGCACCACCGCCTTGTGTGTTTTGCAACGAGCGGCTGGTGCACCGATGGAGAGAATGAAGTCCAGGAACTCCTGCCGAGTCACCCTCCTTAGTTTTTTGAAGCGCTGCACAAGGTGAAAAAAAGGTTTTCCATAAATGGCTATGGGTCAATACCTATAGATACATTTTTAGTGGGATGAACATCCACTTAGCAGCTATTTTGATGTTCACCAGGGGTAAAAGGTTTTGACACAATGCCAAATGGGCTTATCCCAAATGGATGGTTTAAACATGTTTAAACCATATCTGTTTCCATAAATTTCTGGTATCAACCATCCAGAAATTATGGTTTATTGTAGACATATCCACTGTCTAAAATTCAGATGGGTTTATAGACAAACTATAATTGAGCCACAAAGGTTATACCCCTACAAGCTGGGGCCCCATTAAGCTGTTCACGCAAAATGTGTTTGTGCAAATAACTATGTCATAACGATAGTGTATGAGACGCAAATAACTACACTGTGAGGCCCCCAAGATAGCTAAGTTGGTTTATAACTCCAATAACTATGGTTTATGGTACTTATAACTATAGTTGCTGGGGCTTATAAACCAACTTATAACTGGGGGGCCTCACATTGTAGATTTGGATGGGGTTATGAAGCAACTTAAAAATGGAGGGCCCCATCCTGTGAAACTTCCAGGGCCATGGGGATGATTCCAGGGCTCGGGAGAAGAGTGATGTCTTCGGTTGAAATTTACCGTTTAACATCCCATGAAATCCCATTGAAATTCCATTAAATCCCATTAAATCCCATTGATTGATACCCAGATATATCTTTATAACATTATCCAACGCTATCTATGGTACGAGTAGGCTTAAAAAGCAAACACTTTAGAGATCGTTGCATTGAACGATTTTGAACATGGGAACAACGGAACAACCAGAAACATCAACAAAATGAAAACATGATGGGTAAGGCTTCTTTATTTATTCTTTATTTATATTCACCAGCTAAAGAAACATAAAAAGATGGGAACGACTATAACCATTGCTTCAAAAGTAGTCATTGTTTCAAAAGTCGCGATTTAAGGCCTTTGCTTCAAACGAGAGATAAGGTGGTGGTAAGCGTAACCAGGAGAACGATTCGATATAGGAGTAAGCCACCTAGCTCAACAGGAAAGTTGTCTTCCAACCATCAAAACAGTAGTCCGAACTGGTCGGAGGGGCGGTAAAAATTAGGATTTATATAACTCTGACCAACTAAATTTGACTTGATTTAACCAACAAGGTTGGTATGTAAACTTTAAAACATGGATTAAAGCAGCAAAAAGGAACAACATATGGTTTGACAACGATCTAACATGGGAGGTAAATGGACATAAAATATCATAAAAAATATAATCTGCATGGGAAAAAATCATACCCAGTGATACCCTCTAGTAAAGCAACATAGATATCGAAAAGATACACTAATATCATTTTACCATGAAAAGCTGCATGTCGTTTGGGGATTTCTCAGCGAACTCCTGAGGAACTAAAGGAACTGATCCATACGAAACTGGATGATTTGTGGGCTAAATGTTGATACATCCAGCACCAGCATAGATCTAGAAGTATTTCCAGGATGTTTTTGGACATGATGTATCCTCAAAAAAAACAGTGTACAATTGTTCTATCTTTTGAAAAAGGAGTTGATAAGAAGAAAACGCTGAGGTTGAAACCATGGTGAATTAGCAGCAAATTTGTGGGGGTGTCCTGCGACATGTTTGTTTTAGCTTTCAGCAATTTCTGGGTATCAACTAAACCCACAAGAAAGGCCAAATCTAACTGTACAGAAAATGTTCAGCAATAAACAGTTCAAAGGCTGTAACAAGATCCAACTATGTAGCAATTGTATAGCTTGGGGGTAATCAAGAGTACATGGGTTCTTCATCTTCCTTACCCCCATGAAGCAACCCATCACTTGCTTCAGCAATGAATCATTTGAAACCAATCCAACTGTAGATCACCAACACGTGTGGCCCGGCCACGCAAGAAGGGCCATGAATAAATGGGGGTACTACCGGGTACCCTGTACCATTTCGAATTCTCATGAACAATCTTCTCTAGTTTGGTGCCCCCCCACCTATTGTCAATCCTGGGTTCACCCCTTGACCCTTTCACTTTTTAACACAGGTAGGGCTCTTAGCAGTTATTACACTGAAGATAAATGGGATGAAATTGCCCCTGTAACTAAGATTTTAAATGAGGTTATATCATCATTTAAGTTATATAATCATCATTTAGGTGATAAACCTCAGTTACTATATCACTTAAATGAGGTTTTATAAGCCAGATGCTACTGCTAAGGGCACTGCATGATACCTCATTTATGGGATCCAGAATCGCCGACAACTCAACCATCAACCCATGATGTGCAACTAGGTCCATCTTTTTTCTGCTAAAACCCAACATCACATTGAAATTTGAAACAAAAACATTGAATATCCAATCAACCTGTGGATCTAGTAAGTTCATCCTTCGAAAAATATCCATGCTGTTCAGCCATCAAAATCAAGAAAAACACCAAACATGTGGTTGGGAAACTCAATGTGTATCTCAGTAACTGGCTGCAACCATAGCAAGGAATATGGACGGCCCTCAGCTCACCGCTCTCTCCATCAGCGTGATGACCCCTTTTAGCCAAACGTAAATGGGATGAAATCACTCTAGTTGGTGAAAACTATCACTTAAGTCACTTAACTGAGGTTCCAGTTAGCCAGTTACATGTTATTTTTCTCTTTTTTTCAGGGCGTTTTTCTGCATGGGAATCTATGCCTCCCCAAAAAAAAACACAGTTGCTGCCTTGCGTCGGCGGTATGTTTGCAAGGAACAAGCGATTGACTCCATCCCATCTGGGATCCTCTGGTGGTAAGCCTGGAGATCATCATGGCTTTTGTGAAGGGCAGTGTTGGATCTCTCTATCACTGCACAAAAATAAAAAAAGAGTGATATTAGTAGCGATTATTCATTGAGCGTTCACATATCACTAAAGTGAATACATGCACATGTACAAAGTGAACGCTTCATGGTCAATAATTGTAATTTATTGCATTTATATAGCATTATGAGAGTAGATGACAGACATATTACAATGTACAAACATAAACTAATACGGCAACTAGTTTTGGATCTCTCTATTATTACTATACATCTAGACTGATACATATTCTTTAATCATTGAGCGCACTATAGCGAATACACATAAATGTGCAAAGTGAACGCTCAATGAATAATGGATACATATCCCTCTGTGCACT
>Ga0126342_10011422_pt1 | contig 15866 bp, 19 predicted proteins | sample Cyp1metagenome_FD_92528 | JGI IMG/M metagenome (GOLD analysis project Ga0126342, IMG submission 92528) | Coral microbial communities from Lord Howe Island, Old Settlement Bay, Australia - Cyphastrea 1 metagenome | ecosystem: Host-associated > Invertebrates > Cnidaria > Coral ... | reverse complement strand
GTTTACAAAAAAATGATGGGGTTCCATAGGTGTTCCATGGGTTTTCCTTTCAATTGTTTACAAAAAAATGATGGGGTTCCATAGGTGTTCCATGGGTTTTCCTTTCAATTGTTTACAAAAAAAATGATGGGGTGCGACCCGGCTATACCCAGCTGAAAGTGGCTGCTGGGATAATTATATACAGTAGATCCATGTATATCTGTATATCATTGTATATCCCATTCATACTTGGGTTACAAATATACAAGTAGCACCCCAAAAAAAACATAAGATTATATAAGGTAGAATCTTTCCAAGATAATCAGTGGTAAATTAGCTTTATTTGGCTGTCTATTTTTCATTTTTTTCGGTCACTCTCACATGATGCCTAGGTCAATCTTACATGGATACTTTAATCCGCTATAGTCTTTTGGTATTAATGGGAATATCTACGTTCACCAGCATTCAGAATTTGTCATTTTTTGCAGGGGCCCTCTGGCTGATTGGCAATGATGCTTAAGCATCCGTTTGGCAATTCCCTTTGGTCCTGTTTGGTACCTTGGATTCCCGGAGGACTGCCATACGAGATCCAAAGACCTGCTGGACTCCTTTATGGTGTGGAGCTTGACGTTCGACGGTGATCAAAAACATCATGAAAAAAAAGGTGGTGATGATGATCAGTTATCAGATGTTAGTATCAGCTGCTGATTAAATTATTTCATATATTTATGTACAATATATATATATAATATTATATATATATTATTATATTTACACGTTGATATGATACAATATAATTGTATAGTACTATGTATACAATTGATGCATCGGTGTGGAAGGCAAAAACGCCTGGCCCAAAAAGCCCAAAAAGGCAGAGGTTGGTGAGGACAGCCAAGAGCATCTGTGTGGAGCTCGGTGGTCGGTTCTATGGAGTAAACCCTTTGATAAAATGGGTATTTTCCATGGATTCTATGTTTTCAATGGGAATTCCAGGATCCTAAAATGGAGGTACTGTCCCATTTTTCAGGCCATATTTTGTGGGGATATTCCCTTACATAGGCCTGACATAGGCCTTATATATGGTAGGTACCTCCAATCTAGGATCCTGAAATGGCCATTGATGTTAAGAGATTAAACAAAATAATGGGACTAAGATGTGAAAATAGAAGATGAAGGACAAGTTGGGTTTAAAACATCTTAAAACCATATCATGGGGATATCAGTGGGGAATAATTTTTGGATACCATCCTTTAAGCGGATATGACTGCAGATATAGCCTCTGGTCATTTAACATATGTATCTAGGTCAATCTTACATGGATACAAACTAATCCGCTATAGTCTTTTGGTATTCATGGGAATATCTATCTAACCAGCAAAGAATTTGGTTCATTTTTTGCAGGGGGACTCTGGCTGATTGGCAATGGTATGGGGGACGATGGTATTCCGGGATGATCCGTAGAATCCCAGCTGGTATGGGATGGTAAGTCATCGGGAATCATTGAAGGCACAACGGGGAAACCCAGATGGAAAGCCTCTGGCAGCCATTCGACAAAGCTATGGAAAGCACATCTTTTTATTAGGTAAATCATCATAAATCATCCCATAGTTTTGTTAATTTACCGTAGGGTAAAATTCAAATAAATTCAAACCCACTGCTTCAAGCCCGAAAGTCAGATGCCGCAGGCATGTGACATCTCCGCCAAAATTCTTGGGTACCAAAAACATCACTGGCGAGCTATCAATACAGAAGTTACCCTCTGGTAAATTAACAGTTCGACCCTGGCAGATGTATAGGGGTTGGTTCAGATTAGTGAAACCATTAAAACATTGCAAAATTGTCAGGCTCCAACTCTTAATTTACCAGAGGGTACCATCTGGTTATGACTAACATAGCCATGGAAAGATCCACCCATTTTTAATAGGTAAACCTCTATAAATGTGCCATTTCCCATGGCTATGTTAGTCATAGCCAGAGGCTATATCCAATGTTTCTGAGTTGATAATGGTTATATAGTTAATGATGGTTAATGATGATGGTTATTAATATAGTTAATGATGGTTAATAATAACTATATAATAACCATCATCATTAATAACCATTAACCATATAATAACTGGTTGGTGGTTATATTAACCTAGTTAATTGATTGGTGGTTAACTGCTTGGTGGTTTCAACCATTAGCTGAGTCGATATCTGGGAAATCCACCTCCAAGCCGTGGTGTCCCGTGGTGATGGAAGATGGGGACCCGGCCTGGTAAACGAACTTACAGTGTACAGGTTGCGAACTGGCAGCCATGGCCATAGTTAGTTGATTTACCCAGCTATAAAATGGGTGGATCTTTCCACTTCGTTTTTTGTTAACGTTTACCAGGCCGGGTATTCTTCGGGAGCCAATCAGCAAATCCAATGAGGTCGAAAAGACTCTTTTGGGTCATCGACATCACCGAGCGCATAGGCTGAGTCGCTGCGACGCATGTGCGACGCATACGTGTGACATGTTGGTGAAATATACTGTATGACGTTATATATGACATATCATGACATATCCATGAATATCCACATAATGATTGCTTTTATATGGAATGTATGGTTATTTAATGTTATATAATGTTATATATATGGTGCTGTACCGCCCGATTAGTACTTGATTCATCTTGGGCAGACCAAGTCCAACATAGCTGGAGCACCTCACCATGATTACTACCATTTGACGCCCATTCGAAAGATAAGTGAAGTGTTCAGATTCTGATTTTTGTTTCATCTAACCAATCTTGATAGACCATGAATATAATATTAATATATATATATATATATATATATGGAGATGACCTAAAATGGTGGTACCCCCAGTCATCATCCATTTTGGTAGGATTTCCAATGAAATAAACCATCCAGCATCATCCAGCGAGCTTGGGGTACTCCATTGTAGGAAACCACCATCTATAGAGAAGATAATCATCAGCATAGATGTCCTTTTCCCATTGGTTGATGAAAAATGATGAAAATAGAGGGGTTTCTTCAGAAAGCCCTGAAAAACAACAGGTTTCTTCATGATGATAGATGGTATTCACATGTATTTTCACCAGCACCAAAGGCCCAAAGCTTCCTTTTGACCAAAAGGACATGATTTTTCTCATCATGGCGAAAACGACGACATCACGACACGGTCCCGCCACGGTGCCGCAGGTTGGCATGTGCTTCACCTCAATGTGGCAGATCGACGACAGCCACCCGTCCTGGAGGATCTGTTTTGGATCATTCCATGAATGGAAACTGCTTATATGATATCGTTTTTTATAATGTATTATACTTGGTGGCTCATCCCACTTAGTAAGTGGGTTAGTTCACCCCAATTATAAGTGGATTAACCCTACAAAAATCCCATGTAAATCACTGGGGTTATAACCCACTTACGATTCGTGGGATGAGCCACCAAGTATATAATGTACTATAAGGTATTATACCATTCTATATCATTTTATATTAGTATATATATATACACCATTCAATATGAGTCTGTATCAGTCTATATCATTATCATTCTATATCAGTCTCTATATATATATAATTCAATATCATTCTATATCATTCTATAACTTATTACATTATGAACATATAATTTATAACAAATTATAAATATATAGCCATTTATGGGATAACTCCACGTGGGGATACTTGGTGGACAACCAGTCTATTTCAACCACGATCCCTGGGATTTAGTCTTTGAGATCGTCCCTGTCTTGATATTTTTCACAGCCTCCTTCTATGGTCCCATATTTTTTTAGTGTAAATCACCTACATCCACCATGGTTTCAGGGGGGTCTCTGATATATGAAGAAAATTAGGATTATGGATGGGGGATGGCATGGGATTTTTTTAATTTCAGGCTTGACACACCCGCGCAGTTTTCAAACGTAGTCATTCAGTTGCTGATTTGAGATTTTCAGTTGGGGACACATCAAGCGGATGCGAAGAAAGTAGTTCAGCTACGACGCACAATCAAATACTGGACGGCTCAAAATCATTCACAGATCGTACAGTTCGATCATGTTCGATCCAATTTTCTTTATCCACTGTCCTCAGAATCCTCATGGTCTAATTGTACATTCGAAGGATGTTGAAGGTCTTTACCTTCCTAGCACTGTTTGTGTATCACATCATCCAAAGGTTAAAGTTTATCTGATTGGTGGTTTGGAACATTTTTCCATATATTGCGAATTTCATAATCCCAACTGACTTTCATATTTTTCAGAGGGGTTGGTATACCACCAACCAGTTATCATGGCCTGCAGACGATGCTTTGTTGACGGCTTATGAAACTTGTTTTTTTTTCAAAAACGATGGACTAGGAGCCGCCCAGGATAAAAAAATCTAACTAGGGTTATCCCGGTTTATTATCCCACTTACCCCCTGGTAAATTAACTTGTTGACCCTGAAAATCAGTAATGTTTAATGGAAACTAGTCTTCCAACCCCTATACCACTGCCAGGGTCGAACTGTTAATATACCAGAGGCTATTTAGGTGGCTTTGAAGCCCAAAAAAAAGCCTAACTCCGAGTCATGGGACTCGCCTCGCTGTGAGGCTGGCAAATGAGTTGGCCTTTGAATGGCCGACGGCACTCTTCGAAAGACTGGTACAGGCATGAAGACCGTGAAGCACTGCTGACTGCTGACTGGTGGCTGCAAATACTTCACCATTCGAATAGGTGGAATGATGAAGCCTCGTTGACTAAAGCATACTGCACCAAGCTAAAGTGAAAGTATCCAAAAAGTAGAGATTGTTCATTGGATGTCGATGGTTTAGTATGTTGATACATTCAGTTGGATGTTTCAAATTTGCTATCCAAAAGTATCCTACTTGGTGGCTCATCCCACGAATCGTAAGTGGCTTAGTTCACCCCAATTATAAGTGGATTAACCCTACTTATCCCATTATAAGTGGATTAACCCAATTATAAGTGGATTAACCCTACAAAAATCCCATGTCAATCACTGGGGTGAACTAACCCACTTACGAGCCGTGGGTAGTTCGCCACCAGAAAGTTGGATGTATCGGGATGTTCTTGGGATGTCTATGGCGCCGACCGTGGTGAAAGCCCCGAAACGACATGGAAATGATCCATAAATGATCCATAAATGATCCATAAACGGTGGATTTCCCATTTTCTTTGGACATTATCTTCCTATGTGTTTCCCAAGGGTTTTTGTTATGTTTTTTTAAATGATTGTCCTATTTGTCCTCTGATTTTCCATGTCTTGGTTGTACAATTTGGAGGTTTCCTAAAATGGGGGTACCCCAATTTTAGGAAACCTCCATTTATTGGACGTAGATCATGGGCCACATCCCTGGCTCCCGCTCCATGGAACTCCTGCGCCAATGGAGGCGGCCATCGACGTGGTCAACGCTCGTGTGGTTCACGCCCTTCGGGCATCGTTGACATTTGTAGACTGGTTCTACAAAGTGGGCCCCATAGTCATAGGAAAATGATGCTTTCACATGATTTTATCCAAAAATATGGTGAAACATTGGGGATTTCATGGGATTTTGCTTGCTGATTTCTGATTGCTAAGTTGGTTTCTTGAAACTTCCAATGACTCTGGTAGAATGATAACAACATCTCAACCAACTCTCGTATTCATGGGGTTGATCACCGGTTCATCAATTCAGTCCACTGGTGCCTTGGTCAAGTTAGATGGATTATACGATATACGCCTATATAGAAGGATGGTCATCAATCCATCAATAACTAGGGATTTCTAATGATATAAATATATATATATATATGTGATTTATAATGATTTATTTGTGTATACGTTTATATATATATGCCCATAATGTTCGGCTTCCCACAGCAGATGGATCAGAAAAACATCGCCAGGTGCAGGATGTAAAGGACATCCAGTCGGATGAGCGCTTTTGGTACGCGGTGGGTCATCATCTCAGTCGGATGTTTTGCGTTCGCAGATGATCAGCGGCATGAAATCTATATTTGTTTCATACGTATGTATATGGGGGGGGGTCCATAAATCTGGGTAAATTATAACGACCTCACTGCGACCTCACTGGGAATCATGATTAATAAGGGAAATCATCCCCAATTGGCCTTATTTCAGGTTAGTGAAATATTATAATTTACCCAGATAAATGGGGATATCCCAATAGCTGGATGGTTGATTGAAAATGGAAATTCCAAAAGCAAAATGGATGATTTGGGGGTACCACCATTTCAGAAAACTCACAATATGTATATATATATACATGATTTGGAAAGGTTCAAGGGTTCAGGAACTTGCCTTTCTAAAGACCTCTTGACCTCAAAATAGGCAACGTTGTGCGTTGATGACCAGTTCCCGGTCGTGTTGAGATGTCATGAGATGTCGAGATTCTGTTGGAAAACGACTTCACCCTGCCATGGCCATAGATATCATGTAACACGGAAGAGTTACGGTATCATAATGGAAACCCAGCTAAATGGTGTTTCCCTTGCATATCATATATCATTCTATGATTATATATATATATATGATATTTATTGTATATACTGTATATAATTGTATGTATATATATACACAGTATATACACGTATATGTGGAGATAGAGAGATAAGTGTTGTGCGTGTGGTTCTGCATCCGTTCCCATCCCATCCCAGTTGTTCCGGTTGTGATTTCAGAGTCAGCCACTGCGCATATCGTCAAAAGTAGCCTCTGGTTAATGATGATGAATGGTTAATAATGGTTAAACAAAATGATGGTTAATGATTGTTATATTGAGATACACTCTGGTTATTTGTTACAGTTCGCCATGGTTTTTCGATGGCCCTAATCGAAATAGATGGTTTACCGAACTTAATAGCATGGTGGATCTTTCCATGGCTATATTAGTCATAACCAGATGGTAAGAAGTTTATTTAAAGAAATGAAAGCCTCCACTTTTCGACAACTGAAGAACCTCAACAACTCAACAGATCCCCCAATCGGTCCATTTCAGCACTGGTCGTGGAACCAGGTGGGTAACCATGTCTTGCGCCAAGGTTGGCTTCAGTTCTTATACAACACCAACGAGTTGCCTTGCAAAACAAGGCGTCGAGGGGCGCTGGGAGTCCCATGAAATCATATGAAATCCACATCCAAAATGGCTAATGGTTGGTGCTTTGGAACATAAATTTTATGATTTATGACTGTCCATTCAGTTGGGAATGTAATCATCCCAACTGACGAACTCACTCCATCATTTTTCAGAGGGGTAGGGCTCAACCACCAACCAGAATTAAATGGATGTTCCATTGCCGTTTTTGATGACTTGATGACCAGACTCTGCGGAGATGGGTTGGACATGGTTGGAGCCTTTTGTGAGTGGAGACGCCTGGAACTAACTCACCACTAGCCACCATGATTACACAGTGAATCACTAAGATTTTTTTGGATTAAAACATACTATAAACTATTACAAACTAGAAATGTGGGGTTAAAACAATGTCATAAACCATTCCCAAATTCACCATTTTTATGGGTGGTGTAAACCATCAACAATGGGATGGTTGATTATTGTTTTAACATGTTTTAACCACATTGTTACATAGTACCCTCTGGTAAACTAACATAGCTATTTAAAATCACTATTGTTTATGGGTAAATCAACTATAAATGGCAATTTTCAATAGCTATGTTAAATTACCAGAGGGTATTCCAGTTATCCATTGTTCATCCATTATTGTTGGTGATTGGTCCATTATCAACTATTATTAGCCAGTATGAACCATTGCTATCCCATTGCTATCCCATATATTACCATGTTAAATCAATGTCCAATAATTGTAAATAGTCATTTTTCAACTATTATCAATTTCCAATTTAACTATAGTTTCTCATTATTTTCCCATATATTACCACGTTAAATCAATGAATTACCACTAACTAATGAAACTTCCCGCGTTGAGCATCGACTTTTTGCAGCAGGCGCCTGGAAGAGCAAAGCAGTCGAGGTCCAAAGGCGCCAACCGTGGGGGATGGGCGCCTATGGCGGACTCACCAAAGGATGGTTCTGGATATTGGGTAATTAATATGGTGATTAATGGTGATTTTTTTGGAAAAATCCATAAAAATCCTATAATTTCATGGGAAAATCCAAAAAATCACCAATAATTGGGTAAGGTGAATGGGAAAATATTGTAATTGACCCAGATATCATGGAAAATATGAGTATTTAAGGCTCCTAGAATGGTGATTAATGGTGATGAATGGGGGTTTTATGGGAAAATATAGTGGTATCATTTGGGAGATTATGGGTGTAGTATGGGATATTATCCATAAATCTGGGTAAAGTATAGATCACGACCGAACCCTGTTCTTTTCTGGAATCATGGTGAATGTGTAGGGAAATCATCCCCATTTATGGCCCAACATTTCAGATTACCCTCTGGTAAACTAACATAGCTATTTAAAATCACCATTTTCAATGGGTAAATCCATTATAAATGGTCATTTTCAATAGCTATGTTAAATTACCAGAGGGTAGTGAAACATGCCGGATTTGACCATTCAAAAATGGATGGAAACCATGATGGAAACCTGTGGAAAAATATACGGAACATTCACGGTGAAATTACTGAAGTGACCATGCAAAATAGGGGTAATTGATATATGTTGCAATAAATGATGATATTTACCAACCAGAATGATGTTTTGAGTATCTAAGATTAGCCACCGGGTCACAGGATTACTGTGGCGGTGGTCTTGTTGAGGATGAGGCTGCAAGTAGATGACATCGGCACCAATACAACGCTTGCAATCACTTCTGGTTGGTGGTTTGAAACATGAATTTTATGACTTTCCATTCAGTTGGGAATGTAATCATCCCAACTGACGAACTCACTCCATCATTTTTCAGAGGGGTTAGCAGCAACCACCAACCAGCAACGCGTGCAATCACTTGCAACTGTTGAGATCCACCCTCAAGTGCTCGCGCCCGGTGGCAGCCGCTTCTAGGTTGACTACGAACGCTTCGTTCTCGAAGGTCCCCTGGGCTCAGAACATGTCTCGGTCAATGTGTGGGGTCTATGTTATGCCAGTTGTCTTGTATCCCCAGGGTCTATATGATCCCCGTTGTTGGACTTGCAGGTGGTTTTTACGTGTTTTTACAAGAAGAGATAGACCCTAGAAAAACCCAGAAAACTCATCAGGGTCTATGTTGGTTGTCCGAAATCGATGATTCAGGGATATTCAGGGTCTATGTTTGTTTTGCAGAGTCTAGGCCCTAGATGCTATGGTGCAATGGATTGGCAATTCCTTAAAAATTGTGGTTAAGTATGGTCAAATCGTCTGTGCCATGGTCAAGGCCCATATTGGGGGATGGTTATCAATCCATGTTCATGGATGTTTGCGTACCTATCATAAAGAATCCCATTACCGGATGGAGGAGCTATCCCATTTTCATCACATGCCTTGGGTCTCAGAGTCTGGACTGTCTACAACTCTTCAAACACGAATATGGGGATTTGCATAACACATGGGTTCAATGGGAATTTCAGGATCCCTTATATATGGTAGGTACCTCCAATTTAGGTTCCTGAAATGGCCATTGATGGGTTATGTATACAGATTTATTTCAAAAAAATAACTGATCCTATCTGGATGGGATGCAAATAGTTCCAGATCCAAGGATCCAAGCCGACTCAGTGACTCAAGAAGGGTACTGGAAGACCTGGTGCTCGAACTAATCAAGGAGGTGAGCAATTTGAGGCACTTGAAGCGTAGTCCCGTAGAGGTCCATGGTAGTCATTACCCTCTGGTAATGACTAACATAGCGAACTGGAACATGACCATAGAAATCGTTGATTTTCCCAGCTACAAAATGGCAATTTTCAATAGCTATGTATCTGGCTGATTCGTCAATATAGGACCCATCTTTTTTACAAATTCTGATCAGAAAGGTGTTGAGATTGTCGTGCTTTGCAAAGGGTACCCTCTGGTAAACGTTAACAAAAAACTATGGAAAGATCCACCATTTTTAATGGGAAAACTCACTATAAATAGCAATTTTCAATAACTATGTTAAATTACCAGAGGGTACTCGTTGTATAGCAACACCTCAGACAGACAGCATGTGGGAAAATCCTACTGACCTCTTAGAGGAAAAATTGTCCTTTTATGCATCTTTTTGGCAGGTACAATAAACCGGCCCTGCACAGAGGTATATCATATCCAATTCTAGATGACAAACCACTGGATGGAACAGTGTTTTCCCACAATTTTCCGGGTACCAAACATGTGAGTCATCACTACTTTGTCCCTATGTCTACCATCGAAATTGTCTCTATTTTCAGGTATCATGACTGTAATAAATAATGGTATCATGTTGGATGATGGGACCTTTTCTTTCCCATAGCTGGCCCATCTTTTCAGCTACTCCCAGAGTTTCCCATCATAAAACCGAGCGCTTTGGGCTAACAGCAGCGGCAAGGGCAACGGTTGTGCTTTGCATTTGCTGTGGTTTTCCCACGGTTTTTTTTCCTCCACCATTTTCAGGAAAACAATGGGAAAACCACGGTTTTTCCCATTATATTAGTGCTAACTATGGGAATTTACGGAATTCTCCCATAGTTTTACTGCACTATTGTTGTGTTCCTACGATTTGGGACAAATCATTTCCCATCAGAACATGTTTATCCAATGAGCGTCTCGCGCAGGCATCAACAAGTGCGAACCCCTGTCGGAGTTCCAGCGTTGGCGAACACATCCCAGTGCCAAGGCGCATTGCGCGGAGTTGCAGGGATGAACGGAATCCAATTTCGGTAGCCAATGGTTTGATCTATTATGCAGGTGTGTTCCATATAGATCGATATATCATATGCTATATATACGTGTATATATATACACCACATACACTATATTTACTCATATACATATATATGTATATATGTATATCTAGCTATCTACCTCTCTACATATCTACCTCTCTACCTATCTATCTACCTACCCACCTACTGGTACCTATCTATCTATCCATATATTTTGTAAGTATACTATATATTAATACTATATAAATCTATATAATATGTTCATATCTATATGTATATGCATATGTTTTCTATCTATCTATTTATTGATCTTTGGGCTATGTATTTTTTATGTGGAACTCAGTCCGGAGTTCTCGGAGTTTCCGAACCATGAAAACATATGAAATAATCATATATATATATATATATCTATTCATAATATAATATTATATATATATATATATCCATCATTGATGGTAAAAACCATAGGGTCCCTTTCAGATTTTCCCTTAAGCCAATCCAGTGAATAGATGAACATCACCGCAGGTGCCGAACGTGGTCGAGATTCGCCGCTTTCGGGTCACAGACCACTTTTGTCCGCAGCCTCGGAGGGCGGCGTGGAATGAGGGGATTTGCTTCCATCAAACATGGTGAAAAATAGGAATTTTCACCAGCAAAATGGCGAAGAATCATGGAAAAACATGGAAAAAACCATCCAAAATGGTGGAAAAAGTGGTGAGAAACACCATGACAACGGTAAAAAACAAGGATTTAAACCATCAAAGATGGTGAAAACAACCTGAGCAGTGTCAACAGAGCCATTTTGCTTCTTGCTAACATGGGGGTTCTACTAACCTATTGAAAAGGGATCAGTACAAGCGATAATTGGATTGGCTATAAACAAACCAGTAGAACCAGTTGGCAACCAAGTGTTTGACGCTGCTCAGCTGGATTTGCCCACAAAAAATGAAGGTTTCAGCCTTCATAGAGAATTTGAACATCCAACATCTGACATAGGAATCTGGTTGGTGGTTTGGAACTTCCCAGCTGACTTTCATATTTTTCAGAGGGGTTGAAACCACCAACCAGGAATTTAACCTATGAAAATCAGAGACGGGTTTACATTAAAATGGTGGAGTAGCCGCCAAAATCTATGGCAAAAACTGGCTGGGATTTCCATTATTTTTTGGTTGATGCCTTGATGAACCCGTCATAAAAAACAAGTGATATGAGCTCATGAAATGAAAGTGTGCACGATCATGATCAATCTTGTGTGTATTGCGTACACATCATTATTTTCGATATACATCAGTAGTAATATTAATGTGTATATATATATACTGTATATACACGCGCACATGAGTAGCGTTTTTCCTGGATGCAAAAAAATAGATAAAGTGGGAACTCCACAAAACATATTAAGCCCCAGGCATACGCTCCCATGCAGACGGCTAGGTTGCGTAGGCATTGGCGTAGGCTCGTTTTGTGCTTGCTGGTCAGCGGTCACTGTTTATTTTGCCAACAACTTCAAAGGGGAAAGTTTGCCTGGAATGTTCTGCCATTGATCATGCAGCGTTAAACAAAAAAGGTGCCAGATATAATGATTGTCCGAAGAAAATGGAGAGCGATTTTGAAACGACTACCCTCCAGTAGTCAAACATGGCAATGGAACATATGTTTGTTCATGGTGGTTGAATGAGAAAAGCATTTAATTTTATGGAGGATTTTGTATGTTTTTTTCATTGCCATGTTTGATTAGCAGTATTTCTGAGTGTATATTTACATACCTTGTTGGTGGTTTGGAACATGTTTTTTCCATAATATATGCGATAATTCTTCCCATTGGCTAATATGTTTCAAGATAGTTAAAACCACCAACCAGTTATAATTATATATATATTATGTGTGTGTGAGTCATTTTTGGGATCCACAGATCTGGGTCAGAAGGCCTTGCCAGAAGGTCTGGCTGATTGGTGAAGCCGATTATTTTTTTTCAGAAATCCCCATGCAGAAGTAAACTCTGTTTATTCTTGGAAAATTCATATATTGTGATTTCATATATTTTATATACTCTGTTCATTCTTGGAAAATAACATTCATATATAACAATTCATACATGTATTTTTATTTATATATTGTGATACTATTGTTGTATGATTGTTATGAATATACTATTGTTGTATACGCGTGTACTAAATTAGTATTATATTGTTACATTATCACTATATTATTATATACTGGTTACAGTAATTATGATTAAATATTAGGTTGCTGTATTATCATCATGATCAGTATAGTCATTTCTGCTTGGACGGTTTCTCCCATGTTCTCCCAATTCTACAACCCATTCTCCATTGTTTACCCTCCAATAAACTAACATAGACCCTGGCAGATAGGGGTTTGCAAGATTAGTTTTCACTAGAAATTGATTGTTTTCAGGTCAACAAGTTAATTTACCAGAGGGTAAATCCCCCAGTTTTCAGCAATTGTGATTGGTACAAGCTGGTGCCCCAGTTCGTTAGCTAATTTAAGTGATCATAACTCCGTTTTCTCTATGGTTTATGGTAGATAGATCGAACTACTATTCCTATGGTTTATAAACCAACGTTCACATCACTGGGGGGGGTCACAACATAAACCATAAACATGTCCATTAACCACAACCCAACGTAAACCACGGTCTTCTGATGTTCGACCTCACTAAGGCTCCTTTCTCACGCACAGCAACCTGGTGCCCATGAACTTCCGACGGGTTCGGAGCCCCCAGTGGTGTGGTGTGGTGTGGGGTGTGGCTTAAAATCACGGTTGTTGGTAGTAATGATTAGCACATGTCAATACATATCATCATTATTTTTAGGTACTGGTAATTCTATTGTTTAAAATATTGTTTTAAATATGATATTTAAATATGATATATCTATTTGGGATGAATTATGGTGGAAAAATTGTGGTCTATGACATTCTATTACTATGCTGGTAGCAATTTCCAATCTTCAGGTCTTTGGACTTACACGGAACTTGTCCGTTTCGGCCCGTTTTCGGCATGTTAAGCACATGTAGATGCAACCATTACAAGGTGGTGCCCCGCCAGTGAAATGTTTGTTGGTTTATAACCAGCATGAACTAGTTTGATGCTGATGGTACTGATATTATCTACTCGTACCATAAAACCTTTTCTCAACCAACTTAATTAACTGGGGATGGGTCAATACCTATTATTACCATATTTTTGGGGAATAACCATCTATTCACCAGCTATTTTAGAATACCTAGGGTACCAGGGTTTTGACCCATAACCAACTGACTATAGGGCACGACATTGTAGGTGCTTTTTTCTGAATGATCCGAAAAACAACAAGTTGCTCACTTGGCTGACCCAGCTTGGTGCGTTTGGCAACCACAAACATCGAAGCAGTTACACCAGGGCTGCATGGGTCTGTGGGGGACTTTCGAACAAAGTCATAGTAGCCACAAAAATGATAAAAGTTTAAAGATCCAACTAAAGCACGTGAGAATTAAATAGGTTTTCTATCTTTTTGGGGGTTCCTGTGCTTAGTGTTTTCCATTATTTTACATAGGATGATAATCTATGATAATCTAAGTACCGATCAAGGGAACGTCACCGCCATCTAGTTCTTTGTTTACCTTGGCGTTGTGTTTCTGTGGGCCTTTGGGCGCTCGCATCCATTTGGTGAGTTCGATGATTTACCCTCTGGTTATGTCAAAATAGCTATTGAAAATGGTGATTTAGTTCGTGGATTTACCCATTAATAGCATGGTGGATCTTTCCATCGTTTTTTGTTAACGTTTACCAGGCCGGGTACCTATGAATCCAAGATTCCATGGGGGGTTCACTGGCCGATTTTCCATGGCCAGTGGCCGCAGACACCACCTGGCATTCGCCAGCGCCGAGGTCTGCCTCCTGTGTGACGTCTGGGAACAAATGCAGGCCATCGATCTGCGGCCCAGTCGATAGCTATATAAGTTGCCTGAAAAAAGTGGCTGAATTCTATGGTTTATGGTATAACCAACTAGTTACTAGTTCATGGGGGTTATAATATGTTATAATGGAGATACCCTCTGGTTATTTAACAGTTCGCCATGGAAGCCATGGCCCTAATCGAAATAGATGCTTTACCGAACTTAATAGCATGGTGGATCTTTCCATGGCGAACCGTTAGTCATAACCAGATGGTATAACGAACTAGTTCATGTGGGTTATTTCATGGTTGTTTTCAACCAACGTTCACATCACTGGGCCCTCCATGGAGCGCTGGTATCGCCATAACTGATGGACTATTCTCCGTAGCCAAGTCAGTCATATTGGTGAAGTATGGGACCCATGAAAATTCCAGAACAATGAATCTCAATGATTTCCCCCTTATAAATCCAAGAATAACTTATAACTGATATCATCTTAGATCCCATAAAAATATCCCATTTATTCTTTGTGAATTTCGATAAAAACCGATTTTGACCATGGTGAAATCCGCCACTTTCCAATAGCTTCGGCCATGTTTGACGTTTACATCTACTATTGATCACCACGGAGCATTGTTCCCATCACGAATGATGGTTAAATATTGGTTAAATCCCAATGTTTCAGCATGGTTTTGTAGCTGCTAAAATCTGCTAAAATCCCAGGTAACTTCTTCACTGAAAAAACCTCATGGTTCATATGGCAGTGTGTCAAAACCTTGTACCCCTGGTGAACATCAAAATAGCTGGTAAATGGATGTTCATTCCCCTAAAAATGGTATTAATAGGTATTGATCCATACCCATATGTTTCATGGTTTTTGTTCATGGTTTTTGTTCATGGTTTTTATCCATTCTTGGCCTAAACTCCACGGCTATCGCATTTCATCGTTCCACAGGCCTCGGGCCACATTTTGCCTTTGCACCTGGAGGTGCAGTGGGAAATGTTCATGGCCAGTAACGTGGCTGGGAAAATCATCTATAAATGGAAGTTTAAAGCTGGGAAAAGCATCTATAAATGGAGGTTTAGAGCTGGGAAAATCATCTATAAATGGAGGTTTAGAGCTGGGAAAATCATCTATAAATGGAGGTTTAGAGCTGGGAAAATCATCTATAAATGGAGGTTTAGAGC
>Ga0126342_10011421_pt1 | contig 15866 bp, 18 predicted proteins | sample Cyp1metagenome_FD_92528 | JGI IMG/M metagenome (GOLD analysis project Ga0126342, IMG submission 92528) | Coral microbial communities from Lord Howe Island, Old Settlement Bay, Australia - Cyphastrea 1 metagenome | ecosystem: Host-associated > Invertebrates > Cnidaria > Coral ... | reverse complement strand
GCAGATGTGAAGATGGGAAGGTGTGAAGATGAGCAGATGTGAAGATGAGAGGATGTGAAGATGAGAGGATGTGAAGATGAGCAGATGTGAAGATGAGAGGATGTGAAGATGAGATGTGAAGATAAGAAGATGTTTTACAGACCCCCACTATTGGAAGAACCCTGCGCTCAGACGCTCTCGGGAAACAAACATGAATTATTACTGGTTGGTGGTTTCAATCCCTCTGACATATTAGTCAGTTGGGATTATTATTCCGAATATGTAAAAATAAAATTCATGTTCCAAACCACCAACCACTATTCTCATTTGATGACGGAGTTTGCTGTTAGGTATAGTCCCTATTCGGATGATTAAAACATTATGATCTCCAAATGGTTGGCTCATGGGATATGGACGTGGGCTTTACCACAAAAAGATACCACACATGCTGTCGCCATTCTCCCCAAATCGATGCCACCAGGGCGTTTTTTATGACACCGTCACCCTGTCTGTGGTGAATACCCGATTGTTTTCCACAGAAACACTGATTTTTGGGAAGATTTTGGTGAAGGGGCTATGTGTCGTGAATCAATGTCTGAGAGGATTGACAATACCCCGCCAGCTACGCGGCATATCGGCCCCGGCGCAGCCAAACAGAAACCGTAATCCGCAAGAATCTCAAAGAAACCTAGGGGTAAAGTCATCAAACTTGGGGGATTTGTATCATGTAAATTATATCATTTAGATCAGTTTTTTTGTGTTTTGCCAAAACATGTTGATCATGTTGGGTAATTATATTGTGTAGTATTGCGTCAATAATTCTAGGGGTAATGAGAGTCCCCTTAGGAATCCAGTTAGAGAGTCCTCCATAAAACCTGCTAAAGTCCAGGGTGTACAAGGTGAGGTTCCCCGAAATAGCAAGATGTTGATGCACATCATTTTTGGCTACCTACAAGCTTTAGGGATATCACATGATATAACTATAGTATACTATCTGGTTGGTGGTTTCAACCCCTCTGAAAAATATGAAAGTCAGTTGGGATGATTCTTCCCAATATATGGAAAAATAAAACATGTTCCCAACCACCAACCAGTAAATTGGTCTATAAACCCCAGTAAGTATAGTTATTAGCGTACCATAAACCATAGTGAAATTGGAGTTATGTTGACCAACTTAGCTATCTTGGGGGCACCACCTTGTGGTTGCTCCCCACACAAATTTTGTCTTTTGAGATTCAAACTTAGATGATCATTGACCTCTCACCGAAGCTTGATTATATAAACTAAAGTCACCATTCATTTAGATGTGAATGTAGACTGAAATACAGTTTATCAACGGATTGGTTTAAGGAAACATCCTAATCATCAAAACCATAGATTTTTCCCATTAAATGTATGGGATGCTCCTATAAAAGAATGTTCCTTTTTCACAAATCCATTGAGTTTAGACATAACTTTCACCCAAACCGCGGCACCTTCTTTTCCAAGATATCCAGCGCCTGTGGCGCCATCGGAAATCTGGTTGATTTGCCCTCTGGTAATTTAACAAAAAACTATTGAAAATGGCCCAGTCGAAATAGTTGATTTACCCATTAAAAAAGGTGAAATTCCATACTTATGTTAGTTTACCAGAAGGTATATGGAAAAAAATCTATAAACCATGGTGATAAAAGCTGGTTGGTGGTTTGAACCCCTCTGAAAAATATGAAAGTCAATGGGAAGGATGACATCCCATATATAATGGAACAAAAAATGTTTGAAACCACCAACCAGATCGGATCTGGGATTCCTCTGCATTGCCAATCTTGGATACACTCACTTGCTGTTTCTTGACTACTAGTGAGATGAAATCCCCCAGTCTTCATACCCATTGCATGGTTGCGACCGATTTAAGACATTGACATATAGTTTATGGTCGTTTTGCCTGACAAAATCATTGAAAGGAAACTACCCCATCTGAACCGTCAGTTTTGGGCATGATTCCCCTTGCTACACAGGATCTAAATCGGAATGAAAAATCTTTGGTTGGGGTTATCTCCAACAACATGTGGTAAACCCAAAAATACACAATCCCCAACATTACAACTTAAATGGGAGGGATGTTTACCATCTTTAAATGGTAGGTTTATGGCATTGGCTTTACCAACTTAGTCAGCATTAATCAATACATCTCCTCTGGTAGTCAAACATAGCAATGAAACATCTTCATTTACAGGTTATTTCCCGAATTGTCCACATTTCTGCGTAACAAAAACTGTTCATTTTTTCCCACATGAGCAGTATTCAAAACCATTAGATTGTTGGTATGCATCAAAAGTCATGTTAAATCGCTTTATTGTTTCCGATGAACTCCAAACCACAGTAAATCCCTATGAAATCCGTATTATTCTGGGTAAATAATAATATATCACTAACCTGAATAATTCGGCCGTTTGGGGATCATTTCCCCTACTAACTATGATTACAATTTACCCAGATTATTGATGGTTGATTGACCACATGCTTTCATTGCCTACACAGTCCATGTGTTTGTTTCGCCCGTGTGAGGTCCCCCGGTGTAGAGCCTCATCCTGGCTGTAGAGCAAGGATAGCAGCTGGCTGTGCCTGCCGGTGAGTGATGCCCTGGAAATCGAAAGTCACCATTTTAAATGGTGGAGTTCCGCAAGGAACATGGTGTTTTTTCCATGGGATTTTCATGGGATCTAATAGGAGTCATTTTGATTCAAAGATATCATGATGTGTGTATATTTACATATATACTGTAGTGAAGTGCATTAGGTGTTTGGCTGTGGCTTAAAAAATGTGATGGCCTCCCTCAAAATAATGTAATATGTTTTAATGGAGGAAAATAAGTTTCTAAGCCATTAATTCTTTGCGAAGCCTGCTTTCAGACAAGGCCAACAAAAAGGCACATGTAACCAAAGCGGTGGAGCGAACAACGGCCAAGAGGCAGTTCAAGCCACCAGTTTTTCAATAAACACCATGAATTACCTGCCACTTCGAGTGATCCCCACCCGGCCACACTTTTCTGACATAGTTTCTGACGAATCATCTGGAAGTATGCATGGTATATGTATATATATATGTATGTATGTATGTATGTATGTGTTTGTGTGTGTATGTATGTGCACAGTATGTACACAGTATGTACACAGTATTACACAGTATATTCTGACATTTTATCTGACATGGCATCCTCTCTGGGGTTCGGGTACACGTGGTGAAGGAAGGCAGGGAAGGAGGTCAAAATGTCTGGTGACCCTCACCTGGTGGGGAAAAACATGGAATATCTGTAAAACATTGTCTTATTGGTTTGTAATATACTATTAATATATGGTTATTATATGTTTTATCATGGTTAATATATATATATATATATATCTGGTTGATGGTTTTAACCATCTTGAAATAGTTGATTTACCCATTAATAGCATGGTAAATTTCCATAGTTTTTTGTTAGTTTACCAGAGGGTATGTGGAAACAATCTATAAACCATGGTGATAAAAGCTGGTTGGTGGTTTGAACCCCTCTGAAAATATGAAAGTCAATGGAAAGGATGGCATACCATATATTATGGAAAACAAAAACATGTTTAAAACCACCAACCAGTTGTAAAAACCCATAGGAGGGTGTCCTAAAATAGGGCTTCCTCCAGTCATCCATTAAAAAAAAATGGGATTTTCCATGATAAACCATCCAGCTATGGGGGTACCCCCATTGATGGAACCCCCCACATTCTACTGGATGACTGTCCTCCAATGTGCCACCACCATGACGCTTGGTCATCCCAACTTGCCCACGTTTGATGAACATCAATTCCATCAAATCACCACTTCTTTGGCTGAAAGAAACCTAAAAACCCCATGGAAAATCACAATTTAAGGGTTGGTTCTATAAATCCCATGCCCTATACCATCTGGTTATTTAACATAGCCATGGAAAATCACCATGCTATTAATAGGTAAACCATCTATAAATGGACCATCAAAACACCATTTCGTTTGGTTTCCAATGAAATCTCAGATAGTCACATAGTCAAGAAAAAATGCGTTGTTCCTAACATTTCCTGACCATCTGCAGTTCGGCCAACTGAGGCTCTGACTCAGGCAACACATCCTGGGATATTCGTGGCGCTGAACAATACGTGGTACCTCATCCCACTAAGGTTATATCCCTGGTTATAAGTGGGAGAAGTAGGGTTAATCCACTTAGAACTGAGGTTGTAATCTACTTACGCTCCGTGAGATGAGTCAACAAGTACAATAGGATTGGAGCCTCTCAAAATGGGACACTGTGCGAAAGTGCTCCACAGGATCAGCGAAATTTTTGCCATCCTGAGGTCGAAGACCCTCTTCTCCAGTCGCGCTTGCAAGGATCGAACATGCTCTTCTGTGAAACACATTCAACACATTCCCCAGAAGGGGATTCTCTGTTCCGCACAGACTTCGGCCAGGCGGCCATCACCAGAACCATGACCGCCACATCCAAAGAATGCACGAGCTTTTGTAGCATCCTAATGGCTTCCTACAGTACCAGGCACCCAGAATTCGGGTGAATGTGTTCAACGTTTTTGTCCGTCCAATTTTGCCCGGTGGCTTAGACCCTCATTTTCACCATTCATACAGACAGTATATCTATATATTTATATGTATACACATATATATATATATATATATTGAAACCTTAGGAGAGACCATACAAAAAGGGCCAGTCCATTTCCTGAATCAAACGTTTGTTAACAGTTGACTTGGTTGATCACACATAGGGGGACATGACATAATCCATGTGAAAAGCTGGTTGGCACGGTTCATTGACTGTTTATAGCTACAGATAAAATATTTGATGTTTAACCACCCCTAGTGGATTTTGATATTCCCCAATGATTATACTGGTTAGTACAACTATAATCCCCTATGCAATTTCATCAACCAATAGAGGTTTAGCAGCGCCCATATGTTGATGGCGGACTATCCGTAGTCCAATGGCTGGACCCGTATCACTTGATGCCGAAATAGAGCATCTATAGAAATATGTAGAAATATAGTTAAACAGCAACATATAACATACAGTAGCACGCTGTTTAGGCCCACCAAAATCACAAACCCATTCAAGTGTATTAAAAATACAAGTATGGACAATGTATGATTGATTTATAATATACAAATGGACAATAATATGTGACAAAATCACCAAACTCATAGATGTATAAAAAAAATGAAACAATTAGGTCAGGTTTCACTTCTTTGGCCAACAAGCTGATTGATTTCTATGCCTAAGACCTCAGATGATTTTGTCGCAAAACTCCAGCCAGGTTTATACCCTTCCGGTACGGTAATTTGTTACATTGCTACGGACAATGACCCAGTCCATAGTTGGTTTATCATGGTTTTCCTGTTCAGCATGGTGATTTTCCATTAAAACAAAACTGTTAGTTAACCAACATGTTCAACATGGTGATTTTCTGATTTTCCATAGAAAACTCTTAGTTTCCTGGAGAGTAAGCTGAAACCATGACCCTCCAGGCGCCACACCTCGGGTTTCTGCAAGGCCAAAGCGAGCAGGCTGATGTGAAGAGACCTCGGTCAAGGGAAGATGTCTGGGGCTCGGCTGAGCATCATGGAGATGGCGCTGCGCCAGTGGCACCAGCAATGGCACCAGCGCCACCAGTCTCAGTCTCGCTGATGGCCCAGAAGGTCAATGACCACCAATTGCTTTCCGATTGATAGTGCATGGATGCGCTTCCAGGTGTGGCACTGCTCCTGAAGGAACGAGCCCCCGTGCACAAAGCCGGTCATTGAGACACCCACCACCGGAGACCAAACCATCTTGCTGTGTTCAGCTTCACTAATGTCATCAGCTTTCGTTTGCACCATCATCCTCAGCTACTGGATAGTGACTGAATGATTGCATTTACATGGATTTAGCCAGCAATTTCTGACCAGTTTCATGGCATCCCATATTGTGGGATGTCTTGTTTGCTGTTATTATTGGATATAAATGGATATTTCAGAGATTTGTGGGAAGAAACGGATGTGACAACAAATCCTTGGGGCATCATGCAAAACAACAAGAGTGAGTGTCTGAGGGGGATTATACATCAAGCATTGGCCTATCCAACTGGGCTGACAAAACAAAACAGGGAAACTGCCGAACGACTGCACCGTAATCTTCGGACAGGCGAGGACTTGTTCCGGATTTCCGCAAAACTTCCCAAGAATTCGAATAGAAGCTCCTCAGTTTTGCCCCCAAGAAAACCCACTAAAAGAAAACTTACCAGGCCCTGAGAATGGTTCGAGAAAAAAACTCCGGATATCTCTATCAAACCACCAGAAACTCCCGGGAATTCGCAGCCCCCAAGGATTTCTATATAAATCTCCCATGTGGGTAAAACAATGTCATGTTTACCATCCCCCAGTCATCACCATAAATTTAGAGGTGGTACAAGGTGGTGCCACCCCAGCTATGAATTAGTTATAAGCCCATGAACTAGTTCGATATATCACCTTTTTCAACCATAGTGAAATCGGAGTTATAAGATGTTATAAGCGCACCAACTGAACGCGAGCTCGACCGGGGCACCACCCGTCCGCTGAGGCCCCCGTCTCCTTGGAGGGCGCTGAGAAGAGACGAAGCCCTTCAGGCCTGGGCCGTGGCACTGGAAAATCCCACGCGTCGTGGCGAAATGGACATGTTTTCCACGTGACTTGTGACTTGTCCCACAGAATCCCATAGGATCCATGGTGCTGCTATATATGGTAACATTTACCATCAATATACCCCAAATGTTAGCATATATACCATACATGGATCCTATGGGAATGAGGACAACAATCAGCATTCGGTGTTCGGCTTGGCTAGGCTTGGCTAAGCCAAACACAGCATGGGACACCAAACTCCGATTTACCAAATCCTCGTGACGGGGACAAATTGACAATGGACATGTGCAAATCTCTTCAAAAGTCATAAGTACATAGACATAGCATTATATAGCATTGGTTTGAGGGAAATCTGCAGGGAAACCCTAATCAATTGGTAACTAATGGATAACAATGATGCATAACAATTGTCAATCTATCATGGTGATATAGCCGACACTCATCGCTTAATATTGGCTGTACCTCTTCGTTGCAAAATTCTTTGCCAGTCGAGCGCGGAGCCTCGAAGAATGCCAACAGTACTAGTTCAACCCTCAGCTGGCTGTGTCTGAAAATGGGTTATCCCCTCAACATTGCTATCTTTAAAAACAAGGGAAAACGATCTTCTGAATCAGTTTTGTTTTTTTCCCACGTAAATTTATCCTCAACAAAGCCATGGAGCCATATCACGTCGATCACCTCTATACAATCCCGCAGGCCCCAACCATCCGCGTTTTTTTCGTTCACATCCCGTTGCCACTTGGCGTCAACTCTGTCCGGTGCGGTGCTTCTTTTCCTTGGTACCTGCGGTCCAGCGGTCCAGTGGGATGCAAGTCGCGCTCTGTCGATGGAAGCGCTTTTTGGAAGTCTTAAATCATTTGGAATATGCATGATATTGAAGCAATATTGAACAGGATCTGTCGGTTTTTCCAAAACAACATATTCAGCATTTGGAAAGTACACCCCAGTTACAAGTTGGTCCATAAACCAATCATATATATCACCCATAAACCTAAACGTGAACCAAGTCGTCATAAGTCAACGTGGCTATCATAAATCAGCTATAAAATATCTACAAATCCCAGTTAACCAGGTTAACCACCTATTTTTTCTGGGTTAAATGCACATTTACCTATGTTTTCTTATGGTTTTCCCCATGGTTTCTGTCTTAAGTCGTTGCCACGGCCACAACGGCTTCACTGGCTTCACCTCACGGCTTCACGGCTTCACTCGTCGTCGCCTGCGGAGTAGTCGATGTTTATCGATTTATTGTAGAGATAAATCATAGTGAATTATAATGGTTATATAGTGGATTATAGTGGATTATAGTGGATTATACTGGATTAACAATGGCTAATAATGATGAACACCATGATAATCTGCTTGGTGGTTGAGCCCTAGCCATAGTAATGGTTAGTAATGGTTAATCAGCCATAGTAATGGTTAGTAATGGGTGGACCCTATCATGAAATGGGTGGATTAATGGTCAAATGAACCATTCATTTGATAGTAATGGTAAACTTACTGGTGCTTAGTAGGGAATGGATGGGATAGATCATCCCAGTGAGTAACCATGAAATGGGTGAAATGATGGCAAATGATAATCTGGTTGGTGGTTGACCTACCCATCTGAAAAATATGAAAGTCAGTTGGGATGATTATTCCCAATATAAAAACAAACAATGTTCCAAACCACCAACCAGTAATTCTATAGGACTAATATTGATTGATATTGATTGATATTTTCTAAATGAGGAATGTTGATGAATATTGATAAATATTGATATGAACGGAGTTTACAAACCCACTCAGCACTCGGAGTTGACTTAGAGGGTCAGTCACCCCCAATGAATCTGGACGAAACCCTAGGACTATCACGCCAAATTCACTGGGGTGAACTAGCTCACCAAGATCCCATGGTGACCCGCAAGATTCATCGGCCAAGCAGTGGGAAAAGGACATCTCTGGTCCATAGTTGTCCCAATAAAGATACTTCGATGGACCCTTTTGGCTACAAGAGGATTACTAGAGGGTTATAACTTCATGCCTCTTGCAACCAAAACAGGTCCACTAAAGTAGACAAGGAAATATCATAACATATTTGATAACAGGTCATAGACCGATGTGTTTAGGGATCAGACACATTGCAAATATTGTAGAGTGATGTAGATCGTATGTCTTCTTTGACATGACATGTGTCAACATTGGTACCTGTACCATACACTGTACCATGTTTGTCACATTCATCATGCTTTGCTGCTCAAGGTCACGTGTTTTTTTTGGTAGATCTTCATGAACCATTGTAAAGTGGACCTTTTTGCCAGCAACGTTCCAGGATGGCGAAATGTCTCATGGGATTCATGTTTCATCCGCTTGGCAAGTTTCTTCTCCGTCACCATCTATGGAGCAGCAGCAAGATCGTTCGTTGTTCGTTGACCAGAAGACTTCATGCCTTTGGGGCATTGCAGGTGTCAATCGTCTAGCCAACAGCCATGACCATCAACCTCAGTAAAACACTATTCTATAGCAAGCCTCCAGATCTTGCTCGGCGATCTTGGGAGGTTTTTTCAGCACTCAACACTATCCAGCAATCCTCCGACAGCTGAGCAAGGGCCGTCAGAAACTCGTCCCTCAAGATTCGAGATCTCTTGTTTTGTGTGTTTTTTGTTGCTTGAAATCCTATATTTTCTGGTTCAATCTTAAATTTCATGTCTTTGCTAGCTTAAAACACACAATATAATTATTGTAGTGGTTAAAATCTCCCTCATTGTTGATGAACATCTCCATGGCAATCAAACTCAACACCCAAATACATGTGTAATTTATCAGTCAGACCTGGTAAATCCTAAAATGTTCAGTGCATAAAAAACCACATACCCTTAATTAGACAGCATTAGGATTCTGACACATCTCAAAAGTAGCGATACAATCAGGACATGATATAGATACCCTCATATATCTTGAAACATCTCCTTAACCAAGTATGCAATTAAACACGGACAGATAGACATTTTTGTATTGAGGCAATGTCCTGCAATCTATAAATATATATATATATATCTGCTTGGTGGTTTCAACCCCTCTGAAAAAAAATTAGTCAGTTGGGATGATTATTCCCAATATATGGAAAAAATGTTCCAAACCACCAACCAGATATGTATATTGCAATATTAATACGATCACACTCATTTAACAGATAATTCAGCACTCCCTATCTATCCCATCCTTTAACACTTCATCATTCAAATCAATGAATGTAAATCCGAAATCCGATCAATCATTCAAGATCATGTCACTTAAGTGCACCATCAATTCCAACAAAATACCTGTGAGTTTCAAGTGGATTTCACTCTTTCATACTCTTTCCACATTTCAAATCATCATAATCATCATCAAATTTGCATCAAATCACGATGTTTCACCATTGTTCTTGCTTCAAATCCCATAAAACCACCATGTTTCCCCAAGTTTTCCAGGTGAAATCCCCATAAAACCACCATTTTTCCCATGTTTTCCGGGTGACATCCCCATAAACCCACCATGTTTCCCCGGGTTTTCGCTCGGCCTGCGGCCGCGACGTCGGCAGTGAGGGTGTTCATGGCCTCATCGGCCTCGGGGCGCATCATCTCCACGCCCGTGTCGTCGCCTTCGAAGCGGGGGATTCGACCATGAAATGGGTGGTCAAATATGGCCAAACCATAGGAAAACCATGGGAAAATGGTGGATGTTCTAGTTAAAATATGGTAGATATATATCATTCACATCTACTATAGTTAACTATCCATCATTAATTAATTATTGGTGGTCAAATATGGTCAAACCATAGGAAAACCATGGGAAAATGGTGGATTTCATGGGATTTATCACCATGTTCCAAAGTTATGGTAGATATATCGAACTAGTTAAAATATGATATATAGTATATCATCCATATCTACTATAGTTAACTATCCATCATTAATTATTATAGCCTTCAAATGATGGTAAACATAATATAAACATCATTTGGCCATTAATCCACCCATATATGGTTTATTAAATGGTTAATATAAACATCAAAATAATATAAACGATTAAACCCGTTTATATTGGGATAGCTATAATATATGGTTTATAACTCTAATTTCACGTTTGGACTTATGGTAGATATATCGAACTAGTTAATGAATGATCTGGTTGGGAGAAAACCATCTGGTTAAGGAACAATGATCAGTCAAAATGATTTATGAATATTATTTCTATATTAACCATCTTGAAGCATATGAAAGTCAATGGGAAGGATTGTCCCATGCCATATATAATGAAAGTCAAATGGTAAATCCCATAATGGTACATGAAATGGTAATTGAATAGTAATGGTAAATAGTAATCCCTCACATTGGCACTATAATCCCTAACATTACCATTACAGCTCCAAACACCGACGCTGAGACTGTATTTGAAGTGGTCTTTTCGGGTGTAAACACCTCCTCAGAGGATATAACTGGAGCACTAGGGAATGGTCAAATGATGGTAAATTATGATAGTAATGGTAAATGAATGGTAACTGAATGGTTTCCCAGTGATGACGAAAAACATGGCTGAATCGTGGCTGAATGGTGATTGAATGGTGATTTAATGTTGTTAAGTTATACTTCACTAAGACTTAAGTATACTTCAGTTAGGTGATATGGGTGGCTGAATGGTGATTCAATGAATATTTAATGGTGGCCTAATGCAGACTTAATCAACAAACAGTGTGGTTTCATGGTGTTTTTTCATATAGATCATCCCAGTGAGTAACCATGAAATGGGTGAAATGATGGCAAATGATAATCTGGTTGGTGGTTTCAACCCCTCTGAAAAACATGAAAGTCAGTTGGGATGATTATTCCCAATATATGGGAAAATAAAAGCCATGTTCCAAACCACCAACCAGGATGGGTAAGTATCTATAAACATCGGTAAAACGTGGAGGATCTATCAACATCAAATTGGCTAAAGATTTGATGCTGATTGAATGGTGACATTTCCATGATGATCATGAAAAGTGATTGGATGTACCCTCTGGTTATTTGTTACATAGCCATGGTATAGATGGCCCATTTATAGTGGATTTACCTATTATAAATGGTGGTTTTCCATGGCTATGTTAAATAACCAGAAGGTAACTGATTTAATGCTAAATGATGGTAAATAATGTAGATATATGGTATACTTCACTAGGACTAAAGACTTAAGTTAGGTCAAATGGCTGGAGATTTCATGGTGATTCAATGAATATTCAATGGTGGCTTAATGGTGATTTAACCAGCAAACATGGTGGCTTGATGCTGATTTCATGGTGTTTTCCATGATCATCCCAGTTAGTAACTGGTTAATAAGCCTAAGTTGTAAGCCACTTACACATGGGATGAGCCACTTAGGGACTTACTAACCGAGTTCTTTTAAACCCTAACTGTGGTGATTTAATGATAACCCATACAAACACACTGCAAGCACATGTGTCATTTCTATGGTTTGGTCCGGTTTGGAACCATGTTTCTGTATGCAAAAATCCCGGTGGGCACGCCGCGATTACATGAGTTTTTTTTCAAACATTCCTGAAGATCAAAACACCACCTGCACGCCAACAAAAACTATAAGCTTCATAATCATTGGTTAATAATGTTTAACTATGTTTTGATGATTGAAATATCCATTGGTTTTAACTATGTTATTAACCATTATTAACCACTATTAACCATTATTTCCTATGGTTATGTAGTCAACCAAGCTGAGAAACATCCACTTCAAACTTCGCAGCTGCGTTGCACGCCACATCCATCCAGATTTCTGCAGAAGTCAAGACGACTTAACCGTTAATGTACCTAGTAGTGAATGGTCAAATGGGTGGCTCAATGGTGAATAACATATAACCCAGAGGATCCATGGTGCTGGTATATATGCTAACATTGGGGGTATATTGATGGTAAATGTTACCATATATAGCATACATGGATCCTATGGGTAATAACATTGATAGTAAATGATGTAGAACAATGTGCTTTTTGTTGAATGGATATTTCAATCAGCAAAACATCTGATTTCATGGTGTTTGAATGAGAATTTATGGGAAATTAGTGGGCATGTATGGGAATTATGGAAAGTGGGTAGAATGTCATGATATGTCATAGGATATTGATGGGATTTAATGGATATGACAACAACATGGAAGAACAAGGCGAGTGAGTGAGCGAGTGAGAGGGTGAGTGAGTGATTGGGATGGTTTTCTCTTTGGTGAGCGAGTGAGAGGGTGAGTGAGTGATTGGGATGGTTTTCTCTTTGCTACATCTTGATGCTCTGTTTTTTTGGGGACGAGACTAAGTAGAAAGAAGAGTTGCGAAGTCTTAAATGAGGATTTAATTCCTTTGCACTCATGTGACTCATGTCGTTATCCCTATTTACTTCCTTTAACAACGTGTGCCCAAATCATTTCACTTTCTGAGATTCTTTGCCCAGATCTGTCTAGTCACAACGTGTTTCTCTTGCACACCAAGGTTCACCACCCCCTAGCTCCCCATAACTCCCCCAAGGGTTGCCTACCCGATAGAATGGATGCCGTTAGTGTGTCTTGGAGTCCGTAATTGAAAAGAATGAAACCCAGTTTTCATTATTTCATATTATTTCCCTCAATGTTTCAATATGATTCTATTGTGTGTGCTGCACCGGCAGAATCTTCAAACCTTCGACATGGTTCACACTTGGATCAATTCTGGGGATGCCTGGTGCAAGAGGTGGTTCCTCTCAACAGGGAAGACTGAAGCCAGCCCTTCTCCAGATTATGAAAGATGAGTCCCAACAAGGATCTATTGTTTCTCCTGCGAGCAGCTTTTGGCTACCCAGCTAATCAGAAACGGCTGCTCACGGGATAGAAAGCATGCTTCTGTGTTCAAGAATGCCGTAAAGAAACGGAATTAAATCGTGCTTTAATTCTCTCCTGTAGTGTTCTCAATATTGGTGAAACAGCCTCCAGGAAGTAAATGTTGGTTTCAGTCGTTTCTTCAAGGTCTGCTTGGTCTCTGTTTCCGTGCTGAGTGAAACCTGCAACCAAAGCACTTCTCGCGCGTGAACGCCTTACTTGGTCCTCTTCCGTGACCCTTGGGCTTTAGGTTTTGCATCATCTCCAGAATCGCTGAAGATTTTTTTGAGTGCTCAGAGTGTCCTCCGTGTTCCATCCAACTGTGACAATCCACCACTTCATTGAGCCAAGAAATGCAAGAATTAACTCTGCATTTAATGTCCCAAATAAACATACCCCAAATCCTGAAAGATTACAAGAACGGAATTAAATCCAGAGATAATTCCAAGAACGACATGACAACCATGGCTGCGGCAGTTGCAACGGTTACACTAATTATATATGATATAACTCCAGATTTAACTCCTGAGGAAGAAATCAATGATGAAGGAATTCAGCTCGAAGGGGCAAACCACACCAATGAAATCAGGAGTTAATTCTTTGGAACTCTGGGGGTGCTCACTCCTTTTCTGTTATTGTTGCGTAATTTGAGGTTCGAAGTGGATTGTCTCACTATTGCAAGTGTGAGAATGAACGATTTGGAGAAAACATGTTCTGACTGTAGCAGTGGGGTTCTGTTTCAGTTATGAGTAGATAGATAGATAGATAGTTAGATATATATATATATATAATCATAGTTGTCTAGGGGGGTATATCCCAACTTATGAAGGATATCACCATGCTCATACCCCAACAAAATCACCATGCTCCTGCCGCGATCGAACAAGGTGTTTGTTTGGGTCACGAGCGATCGAGATCTCATCCCTCCCAGGTGCCTCCCTCACCGTGAAGCTCCATGAGTTTGGTGATGTCGAACTTTGGTTTCTTCAGGATCTTCACCTTTCACAGTTTTACGCACTGCCGAACGCTGCCCCCGGTTGTGTGTTGGGATGGTGATAGATGCTAAAAAACCAATCTGTAGGTCATCTTAGAAAACTGGGCGCAACAAAACTATATAATGCTATTGATTTGATGCTGGAAAGAATGAGGCCGTGAGGCCGTGATTTAAGTTTGATCCAAACATATTTCACAAGCAAAGTCAAGTCATGATAGAGCAAATCCGCAAAAAAGGCCAAACGTTACTTTACAAGAAAAAGGATTCAGCCTCAGGTAAAAAACAAATCTCAAACTCCGAAAAACATCCAAATTCACCAAGTTGACGCTTCTTTCCATTTGAGTGCTACAATCTAACAAACATAACCATGGCAATGGCAGATTTTGCAACGTCAAACTTAGAGACCTAGCAAAGAACAACAAATTTCTGGCTGATTAGCATCATTCCCATTATGTATAGCAACAGATTCAAGTAATGAAAGTACTAAGCTATCCATCCAAGGTTTAAGAACGAGCCGGCCTTTCGAATCAAGCAGTCCTGCGAACGAGTGGCTTCGCCATCGAAAATCACCATGGCTTAGCCCCAGTTGTTGATAGGTAAATCATCGAACTAAATGAATGGCCAGTTTGAAACAAAGCTGTGTGAGTTTGCTGGAAGGTATATACTAAACCCCCCAGAAAAATAGTTGGCAAAATCTGACTAGAATAATGATTTGAAGCCTTTCGTCTTTTTAGGGGTTACTATATATATATATAGATAGATATCAACAGATATCATATGATATATCTCCCAGAACTGGTAGTTAACCTACTTGTAAATCAAATACACATGGCCAATTCAATCCAAGCTACTTGAAATTCTTAGCCTTAGCCGCTCATAAAAAGAACATGAATATCAAAGGTGAGGCCATGCAGTTCTAAGTTGGTTTGTAAAGCGATTACCCTTTGGTTCTTTAATGTATAGCCATGGAACATCACCATTTTAATAGATACATCATCTATTTTTATGGGTCATTTTCCATAGCAAACTGTGTTGCATACCCAGAGAGTAACTCTAGATTTATTCCCCATAAACCCAACAGAAAAAACAACACCATAAACCAAGTTATGTGCGTCAACTTGGCTGTGGGATCCATTGCAACAAAGTTACATCACTTGGATGGTTCGGAAGTTCATCTACAAATATGTTGATATATGTTAGGGCCTTCGGTTCCTTTTATAAAACACGTCACTTGGTTTTTGTTGCAGGACTACTTATGTATATATATATGGTTGTTGATCAAAATTCCTTTATCCCGGAACGGCCATTCTTCGCGAATAAAAATTTTACTTTCGCGAAACTTTCGCGAACTCCATGTTTATCTTTCGCGGGGCCCAT
>Ga0126342_10011420_pt1 | contig 15867 bp, 11 predicted proteins | sample Cyp1metagenome_FD_92528 | JGI IMG/M metagenome (GOLD analysis project Ga0126342, IMG submission 92528) | Coral microbial communities from Lord Howe Island, Old Settlement Bay, Australia - Cyphastrea 1 metagenome | ecosystem: Host-associated > Invertebrates > Cnidaria > Coral ... | reverse complement strand
ACGATACACAGTGGTATATTCGTATACACTGTTTGTTTCACGTGCGTTGTGTTGGTTTGTGCGTAGGCTTACGCGTGGTTGAAGGCTTCCACAGGTTACCCCTTTGTTACCTCTGAGGAATAAAATTTACTTTGGTGCTAACAGTGAATCGCTCCTCCTCATGTGCAACAATCGTGATGATGCAAAGGCGTTGGGCTCTACCCCCGAGCACAGTGCCGGCCAATACACTGTCAGTACTTCGGCCAGCTCCGCTGGGTCAACAGCCAAAGTCAGCATGCTTGTGCAAAGAGGAGGTAATTTCTTAAGTGCTCGACCTGGGTCCGATGATTATTGGACCGAAGATTGCGCTGCCAGAGCAACGGTGGTGCTCACACGGTCACGTAGTTTCACAGTTGTGCTGTCTCCGCTGGACATGTTTGGATTGGTTGGCATGGCGCAGACATTGGGTGCATACACCAATGTCATGGGTATGGCCACTCCGAGGTACCACACCCTGTCGTTGCCTGAAGAGTACGATGAGATGGCGGTGATCAGAACTCTCAGCATTTCTTCTGCTCCGGACTGGTGCCAACTTCCGTTATCTGTTGTGCGATTCCACCTTGATGAACAGGATAAGACCACGATACATCGCACCCGACTGCATCTCATCTTAGTCTGGCCAGACTCACGGCTTCGGAAACAGAAAGGGGGACACTGGCAAGCAGCCATTAGGAGCAAGCATCGTGCCATCCCACGGCAATTCATGCTTGATGGTGCTCTGCATCCTTTGTTCCTGTATGGATATGCACCGGACAAGTGCCAATTCCCGGCCTATTTGGTAATGCCGCTGGCGACCAGTAGCCCACTGACTTTGTCTTTCTTGACCCTAAGACGTGGGCTACCACTGATCCCACTGCAGTCGGTGCTCCTTTCATGCCTTTGGCCGGCATCCATTTTTTCGATGCATGGAGGGAAGTCCCACTTCTGCTTGACCGCTTGCCCCTTGCACCGAAGGGAATCAGCTTCTCTATTGCATGGAACTTTCCGGTGGATGGTGGCTCTACCCGCACTTCGGTCGTGGTTGAGCCGGCCGATCAGAACAAGACAGATCCGTCTTGTCATGCATCCCACCTCCGAGGTGGTCGTGCTGATCAGTCAGCTACAGGCACCTCACGCCAGTGGAAGTGGGCCCCGAAGCAACCGCGGTCCTCCTCTGTTGCTGAAGCGGGCAGAGGCAGTGGCGTCCATGGCTGAACTCGATTCGATAGGCACCCCCCAACACTTGTCAGGGGAAGACATGAGAATGGCCATCAGGGAAATTAGTTGCCTCCCTGTTGAGTGGCCCTGGTGCAAAATTCAAGTTGACGTGTCCCAAATCTATCGCCATGTGACAAGATGGGTTCGAATTGAGATGATTGAGCGTTTCCTCCGTATTGGGGAAAGAGAAGCTTGGAACTGGTTGGAAGAGATGCGCAGCCAAATCACTCTGCACTTTGCGGCTTTCTTGGCTCAGTTTGTTGTGGAGTTTCTGTTGCCAGCCAAATCACTGGCACTTGACCACGATGTTCGCACCCGAGCGATGTTCGCTTCGGGATTCTGGTATCGAGCGATTGTGCAGAGCATGGCCTCCTTGCAGTATGGGCTTGACCAAACACGCACCTGGGCAGACCTTAAGGAAATGAAGCAACACAACGACACAGTTGAGCCTCATGGCCTTGTCAAGCTGCTGTTCGAACCCAAGACGAAACAGAATGAGATCCTCAGTTGTATGGTCAATAGGTTGGTGCTGTTTATCCCCTGTGCTTGGCTCCAACCCATCGTCAGCAGTTTTGAGGCTCCCCCTGAGCCGAAGAGTGTTAAGTTTATCCGACATGATAATGTCATGTGGCTTCTCTCCTTTCAGATCTCTGACCCCAAGCCGTACAATGTGCTCCCTGACCTGACACCATTTTATGAGGCATGCAAAGAGGCCTTTGTGTCTGGGTTGCTTAATAATGATGGTGCTCGCCTCTTTGTCAATCGTGAAGGCCTGAAGTGGAACTTGCAAATCCCCATCTACCACTCGGAGATCCCCACATCGGCCGATGTTGTGCCTAAGCACATTCTGCCCAAAATGTGGCCGATTGCCCCGATGTCCTTTGTTCTTGCTGATAGGGACATTCACCACAGACCCCATCATGCCTTTTTGGCGGCATTGAACATTGATCCCGAACAGCTCACCTTGGTAGACATTGCCACACAAACGACACTCTTCCAATTATATTTTGCGAGCAATGCGAGATGGGGGGACAGGCAGGGATTGAGTAGGGACTGGGATGGCCTCCACACCAATTATGATCTGCAACTACCACGGTCTCGATTGCCATTCGATCGGTGGAAATTTGATGCCATGCTCCAGACCACCAGCCGTCTTCCTCATGGATTTGGCTACGTGCTTGCTGACCCATATATGTACCTCACTCATCTGACCATGTCCGATTCACGGCCAGGCTATGAACTGTTTCCGGCCCCCACCATGACTGCTCTTGCAGCTGCCCAACCATCTGATCAGAAGGATATGCTTGGTGCTGCTTTGTACCCTCGAGTCGCCAAGTTGGCGCCTGCGCGTGCCCCGAAGATCACTGGTATGCTCCTCGAAAGGGACAACATGGACATACTGAATTGGTTGGACAATGTGAAAGACCTGGAGAATGCTGTTGCCCTGGCCAATGATATCTTAGATGCCAATGTTGACTGATGCTATCTTGGCTTTTTCCTGGGTGAGTGGAGATCCCCACTCACGTTCTGGTTGGCATGCTCCTTGAGTTGTACTATGGACATCATCAACCTGCTGGACAATGAGACCGACTTCAAGAGTACAGTCCTTCTAGCAATTGACATCTTGGATGGGAGTTAAGGATGCCCTGTTGCTACATTGTTGTTGATTGAGTGGAGATCCCCACTCGCACCTTTGCTTGAACTCTTTCCTTGCGAAGTTTTGCTGGCCTATTTCGCCTTGGCTGAGGGAGGAGAGTTTCTCACTGCCTCCCCTTCTCTTCACAGGAGGTCACGACCATTGAGGCCTTGCTTGTTGGTTTCCTTGGTAGTGGAGATCCCCACTGCTGATTTGTTTTACGGTGTCTTCTCTGGTCTTGTTTCGTCCTGTCTTGGTCTTGGTGCCTCCTTGGTTTTGTCTCCTTGTCTTGTCTCCGGGCGCTGCCATGGTTCTCGGTGCCGTTTCACTGCCCATATTGTGGCAATCAGTGCATGTGTTCCGTTATGTGATGAGCTGAAACCGTGATGGAAGAGCGACCTTATCATTGGTTTTTCGTGACTTTTTTGGCGTACTCTGACTCGACCCTTCTCAATTTCTGACGTAATGGCGCTGGGCCTCACAAGTCGAGTTTGGTGGTTCGAATTGGTGATGAATCTTTTTGATGGGATTGCACATTTTATGGCAATCAACACTCTTGTGTTTACAACGTGAGCCGTGGCCACTTCACGTGGGATGATGAATTTGTTATTCCTGTGGTGTTTGGAATTCCTCACTGATGGAAATGTGTCGATGATGGCTTTGCATTTGCTCAATGGTGCTGGTTATCTGAAATTTTCACTTACTGCTCTTGCAGTGATTGTGAGTATTGCTCCGTATCTTGCCTTTGAATGATCACTCTGAGCGGTTTTGTCTACTCGGATCGTTTCTCCCACGGATTCATTGCTGAATTCTGACTGATTGTGCATTGAGTGGTATTGATTGCTGCTTGAAGATGAAACTCGACTTTGAATTTGACATATACAACAGTGACCTTGGAAATACGACTGGGTTTGTGCTGCTGGATTGTACATCGGTCCACTTGCTATGTCTTTGATTCGAATTCGGAATTCTGGAATTGATCAACATGGCTGAAACATTGGTGCAACTTTGCGCAGTCTGGATGATTGACTCTTTTGATCTTCATTGTGCACTGAGAGATGAGAGGCATAGGTGGTAATGCTTTTAACCTGTTTCACGTTTCACCATGCAAATGGGACTTTTCCCCAATTAGCTCGGGTCGTGGCCTTTCTTTGGCTGTTTGTTTTCTGTCTTGTTGTTTCGTGAGGATTCACACTGAGGATCCTGGCCGGGGGGATCCTTGTGGGAATTTCCTCTGGTGGGAAACTTGGTGTTGGCGCACGATCGTTTCACTTCCTATTGCTGGAATGTTTAGTGGATAATTAAGGGACTTGGCGGGATCGCCACATAAGCCCCTGGAGATAAAAAGAGATTCTGACACGAATACTGTGGGCACTTCTAGGGACCTGATTAAGTCTTTGTCTCAATTTGTCTAATTGTTTTCCGCATCTGGCAAGAAAAGAATGAGGCTCATCTGCCTTACAGAAAGTTCCCTGTGAGTTCAATTGGACTGAGCCCAAGACTGGAAGACCCAAGTTTTTTGTCATGCCTTGAAGACAGTGGGCTCCGAAGCCATTTTTGTCAATGGCAGCTAATTGGGGAAGTGTCAATGTGGTGTTTGTCACAAGGGCTGTCTTAGCTCGACACGTGCACTTAGCGGAGATGAGTTCAGCAAAGCATGGATGTCCATGAAAGAGCTGAAAAAAATTCTTCAGCCGGTAAAACTACCGCTAAAGCTGCTCGAATAACAGCGATCGGACCAACGGCATGAGGGAGCGAAAGAGACGCCTCCCATAGTGACGGGAATCCATTGTTTGATTGAAGATCCACTAGGTCAGGGTAATCATGAAGTGGAAACACCATACGCAACGGACATCGCAGGTGCCGCACAGTGCTTACTTGCCAGCAATGATGCATATCCATACAGATGCCCGCAGTTTCCCACGATTTGATAAGGCGCATGGTATATGAAAGCCAGTCAAGAGATGGAGTGACTTCGCCCACTAGTGACGTGTCATCAATGTACCCTGAGACCAGGCGAATTCTCGGGATGGAGTTGAGTGCGACCAAAATAGGATCCATAGCAAGACAAAACAGGAAGACTGAGGATGACCGGCCCATATCCACACCTGAAAAAACAAGACGTGGGGGCATAAGGTATCCTTGAATTTTGTGTTGGATGTATCTTCCATGAAGCAAACGACGAAACACATTAATGACCCACAAAGGAGCTTGCACCAGATACAAGATTGAGAGGATCCAATTTGGATTAATTCTTTCAAAGGCCTTAGCAAGGTCCAAAAAAAGTGCCAAATAGTCACAAGGACAATCCATCAAATGCTGAATTTCCACTACTGCAGCCTGTGGTTCCCGGAAATGGTTCAACAAAGTTTGGGAAGGGTGGAACCAATCTCGAGTATAATGAAACGACTGGGCAGCGACCGTTCCATCTTGGAGTCTATCAAACGTGTCAGCCATGCCAAGGGGACGGAAGAAGTCAGCAGTGTTACCCAGCTGCGCTTTCGGGATCCAAACTCCGACTTGACAAGGTCGATCATTTAGGTCAGAGGCAATCAACTGGAGATCTTCGAGCAAGGTGACCGCACTTAAAGAGGGAAATGCACGCCACGCAGCGTAGGGTAGTCCATCAGGTCCTGGGGCAGAGTCCTTTGTGCGCAGGAGGTGTTTCTTGAAATCTTCAACCTCTGGGAAAGGCGCTGGGGGCCATGGGTCTTTACACTGCTGGTATATTGAGAAAGTTTCAATCCAGTTCCTATCGAAGGCACATTGTTGCTTAGACCAAAACTTTCGGGTATCAAGCATGGCAGCATCATATGCACTGGCAGTCAGACAAGGTTGACCCTCAGAGTTGAGGATAGTGCCTGTGAAGAAAGATCCACGAGGGCAGACTGCACGAAGACGATCCCACATTTGTCGCTGAGCAAGGGCTTGTTAAACTGGAGAAGGAGCAGGCCTAGGTTCAGAATGAGAAGCAGAGGCACACTTGAGAAATTCTACTTGTTGCAGCGCTTGCTGAACAAGTTTGGTTGGTACCAAGTGGCAACCATTATGTCTTGGAAAACAGTGAGAGGTGAGTTCCTCCAAGCCACTGGCCGATTGCAAGGAAACCATGAGTTTGGGGCTTACCCGGACGACAGACTGCTGACCTCGTAGCTTACTATATAAAGACTTGAAAGGTTGAGTCCCTGGCGTCTGTGCTCGGACGGTCTTCCACCAGCTCCACAGTGTTGCCTTAAAGGACAGTTGTCCAGGAGATCGAGGACCTGTTATTGAAGGGGTAGCTAAGGGAGGAACCAGTGTTCCCTCCTCGCCACCGCCAACCTGGGAAGTCCTGGGAGGTGCAACCATGGTCACGTTATCAGAAAGAACCAGTGTTCTCCCTTCATAACATGACTCTTCCTGATACTGGGACTTCACCAAGCTAAGTGGATCAATGCATTGTCGAGCAAGCAAGCGATGAAGGTACAAAAGGTTCTTGGAGTGATGACACTGCTGATGCTCAGCATTAGCCGATTGCGGAAGTAGGAAGGCCTGGGTGGGCATAACCTCATGCTTGACCGACCTGGGGTCTCTTTGTAGCTTTGGACGATGTGAAATATGGAGGGAAATGGCACTGTGTCCCTGATCTACAAAGTAGTTACGGGTGTAGACCTGACAGTCAAATTGATTATCCGTAATCACGAGGTCTTGGATCAAGAAACGGTCTAAGGCCGAGGACCCTCCTGAGTAGTGATATGTGGGAAGGGATGGGGCCACATCATGTAGGTTGTGAGTCTCTAACAGTTTGTCCCATAAATCTGTGAATCTGACATCTGCACGATTGATGTCACCACAAAGGAAAATGGGAGCGTCTTTCACCAAGCAAAGTTGAGACATGAAATATTCAAAATCAGCGCGGCTAGCATCAGGACGGAAGTACCAGGAGATTAGCCACACCTGGGATTGCCCGATCTCAACTTTGGCCGCAACAGCACTGGCAGATACCAAGGTGATTTGCTCGAGAAGGGCAAAGCCAGGTGGCAACAGTATGGCCACCCCTCCCTTGGCATTAGCTTTGGTACCTTCAGCAGGCGTGGCAGTGACTAAGACTCCAGGCCATCGAGTGCCAAAATCGACAATATCACTATCATTCCATTTGGTCTCTTGGATGCAGACAGGCCCTCTTCTGAGGTATCGAGACAGCACTGCGCACTTATATCCCTGGGTACTGGAGGGAGCTTGAAGGCTGTTAAGATTCCAAGAGCATATCTGACGCAATGTGGCAGGTAATACTGCAGTGGCAGAGACACGGAAGTCAATAAACTTTTGCAAGTCGACTCTACTCGCTATAGTGTCAGTCTCCAAGGTAGAGTTCTCTGCATCTTTTAGGAAGCTGTCCAATGACAATGTGGTGACAAAACTCCTACACAACAAAGCAGCTGTGAGCCTTTTTTCAAAGATCCGTACGGGCAGAACTTGACACAAACAGTGCAAAGAACGGACGTGTTGGATGCGTGCTGGACATACACTAGAAAATGTTTGTTGATAGACCTTGCCAATCCCTTTACTCAAGACACGGCAGCAGAATTTGCGGAGCAAAGGGTGAAGGAGATGAGTCATGGGGTCATGTTGGTAATGCCCACTGACTCAGGGCACCTCGGACGCAAATTGACCCAATGACTCCTAGAGTGGAAAACCCACATTCATGCCGTTTGCACTCAAGTGTCGCCCACGCTGTTATAGTAGGAGTATTCAGCAAGGCATCATGGCTAACATTTGGAAGCTGGACATGGACTTGACCAATGGGCAACTCTTGTGCTTCATGCACGAAATCCAGGATGAGCAAAACCGGAGGGGAGATGAATTCGCCCTAAGCCCTTCCCAATCAAAGGTGTTGCGGTGAAATGACTTGCTAATGGTTAGTTTACCCTGGTCACAGTTGGCATATGCAAAAGCAATGGGAATGTGGTTGCACAAGCCATGACAAGGAAGGTTCGACTCGACCTCATCAGGTCTGCAAATTAACAACTTATACACACAAGATGCATAAAAGAGAGGGCAGCCAGACATGAGACATCCACTAGCACCTGCTATGACACCAACAGCACATCCAGGATTCAGTGGCAAAACAAAACCTTCAACCTCTTCCGTGGAGAAGCTCACAGCTTTCACCACTGGCATGTGCACCACTGTGACGTTGCAATCAGGTGTAGGTGCAACAGTTCGATACTCAAGTTTGAACCTGTCAGCACTGGCTAATGCAATTTCAAATCGTTCAGGCTGCTGAACGATGACATAAGCATCTTGAGGAAAAGTGCTGTATGCTAGCAGTAGCATTGGGCAAGTGGCTGACTTGAAAACTCCAAGGAAACTGGTGCGATGGGCCGCGCCTCCTTCTCCTGAGAAAAGTGACCAAAGGCACATAACTAAAGCGTCCCACGTTTGTTTAGTTTGAACACAGAGGAAAGCAAGGTGTTTGACATGCTGAGTAGAAATTGAGTTACCGACTATTTTTCCCATGACTGTTGGAACCACATCACGAAGTGGGTGGTAGAGTGGAGCAAACCAGGAATCAAGGAGGTCAGACAAGTTGGTTAAGGAGAGAATGTTTGCTACTTCAGGGTCAATCATACGTATCCGCCGTTTCTTGAGCTCCTGCATTTTAGAATTGATGGCTGACAACTGAAGGCTTCGAGGAATGTTGGGCATCAATTGAAGGGGCAAGATAGATGGGGCTTCGACCGAACGAAAAAGGGACAGTTCATAATTCAAGTGACGATAGGGAGAGCGCACCAATTGCTTGTAAATTTGTTTGCCCATAATCATCCGGTCAATTTCAGCAAGATATTTAGCAAATCTCTGGACAACCTGTGTTGGACTGACAACTGCAATGGTAGTGGCAGTGGAACCTGACAACCATTCATGTAGCTGTTGTGTGGTACCAAGCGACGCTGAGATCAGTGCCGGGTGAAAGGAGTTGCCAACCGCAGACAGTACCACAAAATCATTCTTGAGAAAAGGAAATCTTGTGGCGAGAGATAAGCTGTAATGGATACCAGAAATAACTGCAGCCTCATGTGCTGAAATGAGACGGAAAGGAAGTCGAACTCTGGGATTGTGGAAAAGACGCAACACTGCATAAATTGCATTGTCTTTCTCCTTGAAAGAAGAATGGAAGTTGAAAACAACCTGCAAGAAGTGGTTCCACGCACTCAGAAACATACCGGGAATGAACCTAGACCACACAAGTTGTGGGATGCGACAACGTGAAGAGATTTGCGCAGCTGTAGCAAGGTTATGGACTGATCCGAAAAAGGAATAGTCCCAAACTAAGGAATAAGGGTGATATGCACTCCAACTACGGTGCACCAAGCCATCGTTGATTTCTTCCCGTGTTCTCATGAACACTTCAGCCGTGACAAATTGCAACTTATTACCATCATAAAATGGTAGTGGCCCCCAACCTTGAGGGAACGGGTGGCCAGAGGCCGGTTCTAAGTTGCTCCGAGGACAGATCACATTCTGGAAGAAAAACCGTTTTCTGTCAGCTAGACCCAAAGCACTAGCATCCCACACAAATTGATCAATGGGTGTGGCTTCAATGCCCAGTGCCCACCGGATGAAATCACTATGTATGGGGAGCATGCTGCCAGCATTTTCAACCAGAAAACGGATATTCGTCCGTGGAAGAACCGTTTGCAACAAGAACAACAGCAGGTGAATATTGAAAAAAAGACAGCTGGCAGGACCAGACAATCCAAGGAGCCCCTTGTCAGAACTACCGGTCGTGAGTTCTGTGCATGGACTACCACCAACAACAAAAACTCTGCAGTGTTCTGGAAGGAGCGATACAAACTGGCGCAGTATCAAAGCATCATTAAGAAAAAGTTGATCGACATCAGAGATATAGCATGATTTGGAATGAAATTTATTGAAACGCCAAGCACCATCAAGGGCAAGACCAAGCGCATCAGCAACAATGGCACGAAGGTGTTGATCCCATTCAGCTGCCAAGAAGACATGTGGAGGATATCCGATGGAATCCTTAAAGATATGGAAAGTGGAACCACAACCGTCAAAAAGGCTAATCAATGCATTGGGCGTTGGTTGAAGTGAATTCACCGGGGATTTTACTGGCATTGTAGCCTCTTGGGCCTGTTGGTTCGTCGTGGAGGAGCCTCGTGGCTCACCAATTCTCTCACTATCATGTACGGCCGTGTGTGCATTTTGACCAGTAGAAGAAGAACCCAGTGGTTCCCCTCCATTGCCAACACCTACTGGTCCACACTCTGTGATAGGAGGGCGATCACTTTCCTTACCTCCGGGTGGAAGTGGGTGAACAATGGTAGAAGAGGGAGAAAGGCCCAGTGGCCTCTTATCCTCACCTTCACCAGCAAACTGCAGGGAAGTGTTGTCCAAAACACTCGGGGCATCACCTGGGACTGGCACTGAGTCTGAAAATTGCGACGCAGGGTCATCCCTCGTATCCAGGTGCTGATGCAAAATGGCTTGCGCCCTATCATGAGCCAGTCCTTCATCACTATCCAAGATAGGGATACCAATCCCAGAAGAAGGTACCTCTTGAGAGAAAAAAGACACTGCACTCACAGCTTTGTCACTATCACCATTATCAGTGAGGACGGACCGATGACGTCTTCTGGCAAGGAGAGGAGACAGTTGAATAGCATGAGGTGAAAGCTTACCAGCTTTAATAATCATCTTTCGCACTCCATTTGCCCTGGGCTTTGATCCAACCTGTGATTCTTTCGACTTTGTCTTTGTTGGTTGAGACGTGTCTTTTGGAACAATAGAAGTTAGGCTGTCATCACCTACAGGAATAGGGTTACAAGCACTAAGTTGACCACGTTGAGCCTTTTTAGTACAGCTTGAATTCGGCCATAGTGGTTTGACTTCGCTTTTTCGAAACAAGATAGCCACGATTTCATCTTCAGGTTTCACTCGAACACAACCTTTTTGCAGGCCCGAAGCATTATCATGTTTGAAAAAGAAAGGCTGATATGCATCAACTCCTCGATCAGGCCATTCAATGATGTAGAAATTATTGGGCATGGTGTGCACGACCACTGCGCATGCTATCCAAGAAATCGCATCGACAACAAAAGGATCAACACTCAACAGCAAGGGGTATTTCGTGACCTTTGGCAGTGCACATCGGTAAAACTGCAAATTGACCAACTTGATGGATGCTTCTTGCACGATTTGAGGGCATAAGTTTGCCAGGCAACGGGGGTCCCGACCAGGAAAACTCTCACGTGCAGGAAGACACTGTGAAAAAATGCGCGGCAACATGTCTGCATCCAAGGATTCATAGTCAGCCACAGTGCCCTCGAAGAAAGGGGTAAGCCACGAATGAGACTTGTTGCCTTTGACTGTGTATGTAGTGTTGACCTTTTTGCTGTTCTAGTTAGAGTACTGTGCCGCCATGACCTCATTGATTGATAGCGCCGCTCAATTTGAAGCTCGCGTGCGTGAAGTTGGCTTTCCAAGGAACTTTGTGGATCAGGTCAAGTTGCACGGTGTTCAAACGCTGAGTCAGCTTGCATTTGCCCTTGGACAGCCAGGGCAACCGATTCAGGACACCTCAGTAGACAATTTCATTCAAGCTGCAACAGGCCGCGCTGCCACTTTACAAGAGCTTGCAAATCTCAAGAGAATCGCTTTTGAGAGTCAGACCTTCCTCATTGCTACCTTGAGGCAATCAGTGGAGAAGAGCGATGATGCACCGAAGCGAGTTGCACATGCCGAGAGGACCTCCAGGATGGATCAGTTGAGGAGGACACTCACTGGAGTGTCGATCAGTGGAAGACAAGTTTTGTCACATGTTTGATACCAACACGGTGAAATACATTGAGCCAGGTGCGTGTATCAGTCGTCCTTTTGAGATAGCTGGCGGCTCTAAAAACAAAGAGCTAACCTTGGAGAAAGGCGCCCTGGTTGTGAAGTCTTCAGATGACAAACTTGTGCAGGCCACCGATACTGAGATCAAGGTCCACTATGCTATGGTGCGAAGGGCCTTAAGCCTCCAGTTTGCTCAGTTGATGTCGTTTGATCAACACAATCAATGGGAGACCTTCTTGTTTGAGTCGATGCGCAGAGAACCTCCCCCGGGATATGGTCGTCCAACTCTGAGCCAAATTCTTCAGTGTGATCGAGCCGCTTGGATGAGACTGGGAACCGCTGCTACAGAAGTGCGTTTGCGACCCAATGGTACCTATCCTCTTGGTGAAGCCTTGTTGGCTCCCACCTTGAAACCAGCTTCCAGTGGATCAGCTTCATCTTGGAGACAATCAAGCCAGCCGTACGCGCAGATGTTCCAAAGCAGCAAAGGCAAAGGCAAATCCAAAGGTCGCAAAGGCGGTCGTGGCGGAGGTCCTCCAGTGCGCAACGAACTGAGGGGCAAATGGCATAAGACTGGAAGTGGTGAGCCGTTGTGTTTTGGATTTAACTGCAGTACAGGTTGTCCGGACAAGTCAGTGCAGCCTGGTCAGCGATGTGCTAAGGGATGGCGTCTAGGCGCAGAGCCCAAATGCCAGAAGCCACATTCGTTGCAGCAGCACTTGGGCGGTTCCTGAAATCCGATTCGGTCCATTGGTTTTCGTACATGGTATAACGTTCGAATCGAGCAAGCCTTCATGATTGAAGTTTTTGCAGGTGCAGCTGTTTTGTGTGCAGTCTCCAAACAGAATGGTTTGGAGTCGTCCTTGGCAATTGACAAAGTCAGGAAACGAGGATGTAGGAGCACCATTCTGCAGTTTGACTTAACGCTTGCTTCGGACCAAAGCCTACTTAACCAATGGATACAATCGCCTTTGTTGTTGTGGCTGCATCTAGCTCCGGTCTGCGGAACTGCAAGCCGAGCTAGAGACATCAGGTTGTTCGAAGGAGATCCTCAGCCGTTGCGCAGCGATCTCCATCCAGAAGGTCTGCCCTCGTTAAGCGAAGCAGACCAAGTGCGTGTTGACTTAGCCAACAAGCTCTTTCAGTATTCATGCAAGTTGTTCGCTGACGCTACTGCCTTAGGTATTATCGTCACGATGGAGAATCCGAGATCCAGTTATTTTTGGTGCACTTGCTGGGTCTTGCAGCTCATGTGTTTGTGGCCGCTCTTTCATGGTGACTTTCAGGCTTGTATGATGGGCAGTGGTCGAGACAAATGGATTCGCATTGTTGCCAATGGAGTGTTCATCGAAGCCCTCAACATTCAGTGTGACGGTCTGCATCCCCATTTGCCTTGGGGCTTCACGTGCAACGATGAGGGCAAGCAGGTGTGGGCCACGTCTAATGGAATCGAGATACCCGCAGAAATTGTGCATCGCTTTGGTTTCGCTTGTTTTGCATTTTGCTGAACAATTTGGATTGCAACGCAAAGCGCGCTCACTTGCGGACGTTGAAGACCACCCGCTGCGACGAGCTCAGTTTTTACAGATTGAAACGGGTGGTCAGCCAAGACCTTCCAAACTGCCTTGAGTTGTTCCAGACTTCTCTTCGGTAGCTGTGTTTGTGACAAAGGACCCTTAAGTCATTATTGCACTTTGATGTCAAAGCTGCCCAAACAGCTGAAGTACAGGTACCTGCGATGGCAAGGTTTCTGCGTGTGAATGCACGAACTTCACCTCATTCTGGGGGTGGTTCCGAGGAGGTTCGTAATCGTGATGAGCTGGTTGATGGTCCGGAACAGTTGCGATTCAAACGCCGCAAGCCCCTTGAAGCAGATGAACCTGGTGCTTCAGTAGATGACTCAAGCATTGTTCAGGGGCGCGGATTTCCTTTTGAAGTGGTCTTTGGCTTACCTTGGGACTACGAGGGCTTCATCAAGAAGGCTTGTCAAGTGGGCCACCCAGGCTCGAAATCAACAGCAGTTCCGTGGGAGTTGGAAGCAGCTATCGATAAGTGTGCTGAGTGGAGCAAGGAACAAATGTCTGCTTACCGTATCACTTGGTGTCGAGGCTGAAAAGGTGTCAGGACTTGGAAACAGCCGAGGCGAAGGTTGAAACGTCCGTCTCATGTTGCAGAAGCTACCGCTGGTAAGAGGATTCTGTTGACGCAGGAGTTGTTGCAGGACATTGGCTATGAAGATACCGAGGTGCTTGAGATGCTTCGTTCGGGTGCTACGCTGGCAGGTGATATCCAAAAATGTCCAGTGTTCCATGAGCAATTCAAGCCATGCCTGATCACTTTGCAGCAATTGGAATCGACAGCGCCCCGCAGGAATGAGATGATCCTCAACATGACTCGAAGTTCTGGTGACAAGGAGCTGGATCAAAAACTTCTTGACGAGACCCGGGAGGAACTCCGATGTGGGTGGGCAGAAGGCCCATTCGACCCTTCAAACCTGGAACGTGGAGCATCGATATCGAGGAGGTTCTCCTTAGTCCAAGGATCGAAGACGAGAATGATCGACGACTTCAGCGTCAGTGGGGTGAATGATTCCTGCACCTCGCGCAATAAAATCGACTTCCACATGATCGATACTTTTGCTGCAGTGGTTCGGCGTTACTACCAGGTGATGGCCGACAAGAATCAACACACATTCCTGGAGGCGAAGACCTACGACCTTAAGTCTGCATACCGCCAGGTGCCAATCAGAGAGTCGCGCCTGAAGTATGCTTACTTCAGTGTCTTCAACTGGGAGAAAGGTCGCGCAGAAGTTTACAGGTTGAAAACCCTTCCTTTTGGCGCCACACACAGTGTCTACGTCTTTCTCCGGTTAGCGCGTATGTTGTATGCCATCATGACCAGGGCGCTTCACTTGGTACGCACGAACTTTTATGATGATTTTCTGTTGGCTTCGGATCCTGACCTTGAGGAGAGCAGTCGCAACAGCATGGAACTGGTAGTTTTCATGCTGACAGGTTGGGATTTCGACCGCCAAGGCAAGAAAGCTACTCAGTTTTCAACGGTGCGCAAGGCCCTTGGAGTGTGCTTTGATTTGTCGTCCTCTGGTGAACGCTTGTTGAAGGTAGACAATACAGAAAAGCGTAAGCTGGAGCTTTCCGAACTGATACAACGATACCTGGACGAAGGACGGATTGGAAAGCAAGAATGTTTGGTCTTGCGTGGGCGCCTGGGATTCGCTGATAGCTTCATTCATGTGCGCTTGGGTTCAGTTCTTCTCAAACAACTTTCAGAGCATGCATATGGACGGAATGGAAAACTGGACCCTGACCTGCGTCTTTCATTGGAGTCTATGAAGAACCGGTTGTCGACTGCAGGTCCTAGAATCGTGTCCGCGGAAGTCGATCAGCAATGGTTCATCTACACGGATGCAGCCTATGAACCTGAATCAGGCACCGGTGGATTGGGCGCAGTGCTAGTGGACCAATCTGCTTCAATTGTGGCGTGGTTTGGCATTCCTCTCTCGAAAGAAGAGTGTGTGCGCTTTGGCTCTAAGCAGAAGGAGGCGATAATATACGAACTAGAACTTCTTATGCATTCATTCGAGCGAATGGAACAGGTTCGATTGCTCGCAAATTACTGGCATTCTACATCCGTCGGGAATCAGTGCAGGCTGCAGTGGTTTGGTTCGCTAGAGTTCCTACTGAAGCCAACATTAGTGATTTTCCTTCAAGAGGACAATCTGACCCTTTGTTGACCTCAGACTTGGAGCAAACGATTGTGGCAAAGAAAATCCTTGATGAAGTTGTTGAATCTTTGTTGGAAGGGAGTCACCATGCTTGATGGGGGAGAGTGGATGGCGACCCCCTTGAGAAAAAGAGCGTTAGCCTTTTGCAGCCACAAGTGAGAACCAAGACGATGTAGCTCACCTGTGATCGAATCGTCTTTGATCGAATGCATAGCAAATTGTGATTTGCGGTGGCTGCAATTCTCTTTCCTTCCTACAGCTTTGGCTCCAAGGGTGGGCGGGCGGGACCTGTCTCGTTTTGACGGGATTTTCGGGCCCCCCCCCCCCCCCCCCCCCAGGTCATTTTTACAATCCATTTTCTCTTTCCTTTTGCTTTTTTTTTCTCTCCCCTCCTTCTTCCCTTTTTTTCTTT
>Ga0126342_10011419_pt1 | contig 15867 bp, 15 predicted proteins | sample Cyp1metagenome_FD_92528 | JGI IMG/M metagenome (GOLD analysis project Ga0126342, IMG submission 92528) | Coral microbial communities from Lord Howe Island, Old Settlement Bay, Australia - Cyphastrea 1 metagenome | ecosystem: Host-associated > Invertebrates > Cnidaria > Coral ... | reverse complement strand
CACTGCAGCGCGGTCCCTGCTGCGCGCTCCACCCTGGCATCCAGGCGTCGCAAGGCTTCCTCCAACTGCCTGGGGAGGGCAGCTTGGAGTTTTCTGCAGTGAAAAGATGCAAAGACGATATTCCAGATATTTTCATCCCTTCTCAATGTTGAATACTCCCTTAGAAGCAGTCTCAGAAACCCTAGTTTAGGATTGGATCTTCATTTTGGGGTCCCCTATTGGGCTTCTTTCAATATTGGGTGATGGGATTAAAATAATATTCAATGAATTTTAATCACACAAAAGTTACTCAGCAAAAGTTTGGAATCTCACTTCTAAGAAGCTGGATCTGTCTCTCCAACAACTGGTATGTTACCCATCAAATTACCCATCAAAGTCGGGGTTTTTGACCCTTAAAAGTGGTGAATTTCCCAATGAAACCTGGAATTTCGCTCACCAAAAGTCGGGAGTCCAGCACGCACACCAAAACCGGCTCCCAGACGGCTCGATCCTGTCGATGGAACGGCAGCTTTCGACTTCGGCAACGATGCCTGGCATGAAAAAATCCAGACATGTTCATTCAGTATATGATATATATGAGATATATGAGATATATATATATATATATATGATCTATATATATATAGGTGCTTGGTTGATCCTATCCACAATGAAAAATCCATACACCAAATTTGGTTCTTTGGTGCAACAACCAAAAATGAAGCCTCGCAGGGGTGATTTTATTGATCGTTGGGAAGGTATGTCTTGTCCGATTTCAGTCTTTGGTCCAGCACTGAATTACCAAGCGCGCAAGCCCTAAGACAGTCAAGTCAGCAACTTCAGCAGAATTTCTTGTTGGTGAAACTATGTCCATTCAAAATCAGTATTCCTGTTCATTCTATGCCAAAAGAATCTATGCTGGTGAAATCAAAAATTCTCCATCTTAAGGTCCTTCCCACCATCCCCATTTTAATGGTCCCTGAAATGATCTCGAAAATGGAGGACCGCCTTGCCGCGCTTCCGCCAGGTTCTCACAGGCCATGGAGAGCTGTTCCAGTTGCCGCTGTCGCTCGGCATCGGCCAAGCGGAGCGCCTTCCGGGGAAAATGAAAAGCTGGTTTAGTACCAATCATTGAAATGTCTTGTGGATGCTGCTGGTTTAAGTAAAAATCCAATAGTATGTTTAAAAATACAGTAGTGATATATGGCCAACGTCTGGACATTGTTCATTTTTATTTTTTGGACTTGGGCACTTCTGGCGTTCATCTCATCTCATGCCGTCCCGATTTCCATGCCTCCATCTTTGCGGAAGACTCGTAGGCACGACGCTCTAAGAGCTCCTACAAGTAGGAAGGCAATAACAGGGAAGACAACGGGCGATCATGAAGAGAGTAGCCAATCACAGCCGGATGTAGCCAGCAACACTGGGTATCACCAGTGGAGATATTGGGGTACCAACCTTATTGATAGGGATACAACGAATACAGTAAAGATAGACAAAGATGCAAGGGTACACGGAGACCATAATTGGTTCATGTTTGGGCAGCAATTCATCCAGTCATTGGGGTCCCAAATGTGATCCGTACCCACACATCCCACCATCATGTTTTGTTTGCAAGTTCTGTCTGCATGAGTTTCCTTTAAAAACCTGCGCATGCGGCGCGTGCTTGTCTTGTTCCAAATCTCCCTGCATGCTGCTCCTTTTGTACAGCACTTCCACTTGCAAACATCTCGCATCATATCCCTATCTTCAATGACACACACCCAGCTCCCTCCCGTGCAGCCGGTGCAACCTGCAACTCGCTAGTGCGTTGTTCCAACATCTCCCTGAACTGCAGCTGCGACTTCTCTGCTTCCCGTGCCGCTGCCTTCACGTCCGCCACACCTGGGCTAGGCTGTGCTGAGGGTTGCGTTGCTAGCTTTCACTGTGGTGTTTTTTGTTCAATGAAGTGGGCGTGTGTTGTTGCTGTTGTGCCTTTATGTGTGGGGTCAAGGTCTGGTTTCTTTGCAATGATGCATTAGTTGGGAGGTATGGCTAATTTTACAAGAAACCCAACTTCCAACATGAGAAATGGAGCGGTCAATCATGATCCATACCCCGCATTACTAATTGGAGGATACTTTTACTGACGATTTTAGGGACATTCTACAGGAGTCCTTGGCTGTCTATCCCCAACTGTAGGTGTTTCCTGCAAACTTTCGGATTATCTCATTGACCCTTGCGAGTTCCAATTTCCCAACCGCCTTTGAATCTATTGGTTCAAAACCTCATTTTCCCTATTAAAATTCCCATAAGTTGGGTGGGTCAATTCCCGCTGAGTCGAAGGCCTTCTGAACAATGGGACGCCGTGGAGGACAGCGACTCCACGCGGGCGTCCATGCGCCGGAGGCTGTCTTCCAGCTGCCTTGCCGCAGCCATGATATGTTGGGACGTGGCGCCATGGATCAAAAAGCTGAAATCTTGCCAAGTCGTCCCAGTTATGGCCTTGATGAACATGAAAAAATGGAAAGTCAGTTGCTTGGATGTGCCTCCTTCTACGGCTGAAAATGCAATACTTGCTACAGTAGAGGGATCATTACAAGATCAGAAAGCCAGTAAGAGGGATCAAGATACTTCAAAACAATTCAAAACCTTCCACAAACTAGGCCCTGCCCATGCTGATCCCCACCTATTGGCAGATCGACAGCTATCCACTTCTGCAAGGAAGCCTGTGACCCATGGCACGGTACTGTACCAATCTGAAACAAACAGTTGAATCATTTATGTCAACTCCAATAAAATGTTTCAGTGCAAGAAGACTTCTCCCGATGCCCCAAAAGATCTATTCTCATTTTGTCGGAACTCAAGGCATTTGTGTTTCAGTCTGTGCAGAGATTTGTGAATCAATAGATTACACATTTCATTGAAAGCTTCATGCCCCTCACAATATGTGATCCAACCCCAAGACCCCAAGCAAATAAAAACATTAACACACATACACATATGTATATATATATATATATGTGTATATTATATATATATATATGTATTTATAATATATATATATAATGTATTTATATGTATATATATATATATATATCATTATATATCCCCATGAATATGGTGCTTCAATATCAACCCCTTAGCTTAGTATAACCCATCCTATCTCCCTTGGATCAGTCGGACCCCGGCCTTGCCGGCCCTCGGCCAACTCGTTGCAACTTCGACTCAGCTGCTCCAGCAGCATGGCACGCTCGCCGTCAGCGATCTTCAGCACCTGATGTGCTTTTTTTGTGGTCAAAATGGGGTGGTTTTGATGGGGAAAATGTTGGTTTTATGTTGTTTCCTCCATACAAACCATGGTTGTAGGGCAGAGGGTTTGCTTAATGGAAAATGTTGGTTCTTTAAAGGGCTTCTAATAGATAGTAAATAGTAATCATGGGTATATGGGTAATAATGTTGGTCACGTTGTGAAAGAAAGTACCTCTCTTACCAAAAATGATCAGCAACAATAATGACTTTTGTATTGCGTTTAGAGATGTTCACGATTCTACAATTCTTACTTTAAGGAAACCTTTACAGAAAAGTTCGAAACCGGGGATGCGACCAATAAAAATGAGGATATAAAACTCCTATGACCGAGAAGAATGGACACATGAGTGATAATTATGGCTCCAAATTGTCCGTGGCCCGCAGAACCACAAATGGGCTGGTCAGGCCAACATTCGCAGGTCCTCCAATTGTTGAGTGGGTGCCCTGATAATTGAAAGCAACTAACCAGGATTTTTTTAAAAAAAAAGTTGTACAATTGACCCAACAAGAAATCCAGATGCGACACCTAGAAATCTGCCTTCAGGATCTTTCAGGCATGAATGTCCCCAACCAAAATAGTGGATATCACACCCTGAACATGGACCAAGGGGAGCCCAATGCCTCCACTTCCGAGGAAGTCTCGCAACATCGTTCCAAGAGTTCCTGGCCAGAGCAGTGATTGTTGCTGTTCAGTTTCAATCTGAGGAGGTCAACCTGAAGCAGGAGGGGCCTGTTGATTTTACTCTAAAAGGCTGAAGGGGCCTCTGGAGGTTTACCTTAACCCCCTCAACCTCTACCCACATGTAGCTTGATTTCCTAGCAAGCGAACTGAGTTTGCCCGGAGGTCTTAGGCAACAGAATGTCTATCCGATCCCTTCGTATCTCATTTCACAAGTCAAAACACCTTTTTGTCAACCTGAATTGGTTGGTCAACCTCCTTTCCTTTCCATCTGATGGTTGATATCTGATATGGATTTTCATAGCGGATTACAATTATTTCAATCATTGAACCACGGCTTAGTGCGATACCGCTATGAACCATCAAATCAACCATCCCTGGCTTACCATTCCCACCCTTCGACCAATGCCTCGCTGCTCTGCAGTTTGCGGGACAGCTGCGCCAGCGCCTCACTTTGGGCCTTGGCTTCCTGGCTCAGCGATGGTTCCACCAGGTTTTGGAGACCATGTTCGACCCAAGAACACGTGCGCCCCGGAGTTTTCGGTCCTTGCCAGCTTTCACTGCAATCTCATCACGGAGTCTTTCCAGCTGCTCCTGTTCGAGGATGGAGTTCGAATCCTCATAAATTTGAAAGGCCACATGTTGCTCAAAACCCCAATCCCAATATGGTCTACGTCTATAGAGTGAATTCGAAGGATCCCTACTGTATCCATTAATAGAAACCACCTCAAACATACAGTCCCTATCAGTATTTCAAAGATGTTCTAAGATGTTCTAGGAGATTACCGTCACTAGGTGTTAATGTTTACAACGACAAATAAAACAATAAAACCTCCTGTCATACTGACCCAAAGGGGTACAGCAACTGCAATTATCCTAACCCCAAGTGGGGCATAGGCAAGCCCATGTTTCCAGTGCTAAACCATGGCGAAATGTATCACCCTTTGCGTTCAACATGGGTCTACTATTTCATTCACATTTCTTATCATAAGTTCAGTAGGTTAACCACTGTTTTCATGATTCCACCAAACATGATAAACTTGGGTTTCTTCTTCAATGTCCACATTTTCACCCACGATGTTTTGGGTTATCAAATCATACATCAACCCACATCGTGTAACCCACATATTTCAACCCAAGTTCATAATATTTAGATTCAGATACATTTAGTGGGTTGTAAATCAGTGTTACCATATTGGCTTATTCATCAACTTCCAATTGTTCTTCATTACTTCTTTATGTTGTCTCATCATTTACTATGTTCCTATTATTGATATCAATTTCCCTATGATTTCAATGGTTTCTACATCCACCCAGCCACAACTTTCGCCCCAACATCCTCCATCTCCGCTCTCTGCTGTTGTCGCAGATCCTGGAGCTGCTGTTCCGTGCGCTCGGCGCAGGCCTTGCCTGGCGGTGCTGAATGATCCTGATCTTCTAGGAACCAGGTTCAATCCCATGAAAGTTAGATGACAGGGATTCTGACAGTATGGAAAGAAGAAGCACCCTGAAGGTTTAGAAGAGTTGGAGCATTCACCAACCTGAAATCTTCACCAAAGTGACTTGCATCTGCTCTTGTCATCTCTTGCCACCAGGTTTTGGGCACATTTTGAAGTTTTCAGCAAACCTCAGAACTGGCAAAAAGTATTCCACTTATCGTTCGTTGCGGGCTTTCCTTTGATACTCATTCACCCTTCATCTCCTTTAGTGCTGTTCCTTTGGTACAAGAAGAGAACAGGCCAAAGGTCAAGACTCAAAACAAAACACCTTTCATCATACGAATTTCATGAGTTTGATCCATACCAAAAAAAACCGAACGCGCAACTCGGCCCCAATCCCCACCTGAGGTGGCTTCAGATGCCACCCTCTCCAGCCGCTGAGTCAGTTCCTGCGCATTCTCCTGCAGGCCTGGGGCTGGAAATGAGGAATTCCACCCATGACCCCATAGGGAGCAAATCTACGAACTCGCGCGCAACCTTTGGTTGACTCAACCGGCAAAAATTCCAACGTTTAGACTTATGTTTCGTATAATTGTGTTGAATGACATCAAGGTGGGATTCTCAGCCTTTCAAAAGCCATTAGACCTCCTTCCCTCGTGCTGCCCAGCTGCCTTTGACCCGCGCATTCTCGGAGCGGTTGGCTGAGGCTGCCAGTTCTTCAAGCTGGGAATGCCTGCAGTGGGTCGCCGAAAAATTTGGAAATCACCGGCCAAAAGGGGTGGAACTAACCGACAAAAAATAAGATGATTCAAGTAGGCAAGACAAATAGGGAGTTCGCATACGGTGATATACAACCTAAGAAACATACCTGAGATTACGGGCACAGATCAAGCCATAGTCTCTTGCTTGGTCAACAGGGAAAAGGAACCAAAAGTCTGGCACTGGAAGGGTCTGCTTTCTTGACTAAGATCACAAGTTGTGGGCAATGTCACCCATGAAAATGGAAAATAAACAGTTCAGTCGGCATGGAGACAAGTCAACCGCGAGTATCTGGACGAGTCAAAGTGTGCACATCCGAATTGGGAAAAACTATAACATATTATAACCCATACCTTTTTTGTGCCTACGTCGCCAGTCAAATACGTGAAGTCCAAGCAGGGAATGCATTGGATCCCCCGCATTTCGGCCCGCAGCGAACGCAGCTGCGATTCGAAGTAGGCCTGCATTGAGACAAAAGACCCCCCCCTTTTTGGCTAATAGGAAGGTAATGAAAGAAAAATTGAAGAACCTGGGTCAAGATACCCTCCCAAAGTATCCCAAAGTCAGTAATTACTTGTGAATTTTCTGAGAACCCAACGATACTCTGGGACCCGAAAATGGACAACGCAATGGCAAACACCCTCCAATGGACTGGAATCGGTATGGATTGGAAGAACTCGCGGACTGGGTGATTTTTGGTCAAATTTGAGTCCTCCTTTATTGAGTCCTGCCTACACCATCATTCTGTCGGTGGTTGTACCCCCGTTCTCTCGCCGAATGATCTGTGATGCTGCATGATATTGATTTACATGGGTCATGGACTCACGCTATGTGGCTTTTTGGGCACTACCCATCATCCGTTGCTGGCGGTACCCAAACTCGCCCATGCCCTAAGTTTGTTAGATAAAGCTACAAGTATCATATTCGCCAAAGTAGATTTCATGTTCTTGCATGTTCTTGCCTTTCAGGGACCCCAATACACAAGACTTATGATGAAGCAATAAATGTGGAATATCCAATCATAAACCGCTATTGGCAATGGTCACTATGGGTCGTAATGAATGGCAGTGGTAAACATGGGCATAGCCATGACTATTCCTCTTGTCATGGTTATTGGCATTATGATTGTTGTTTAACCATCATTCACAATATAATATCATTAAAATAAGTATTTTTTGGTGATATAACCTCACATTAAACATCATTAATCATAAATATTTACATATATATATATATAATGATGGTTAGTTAAACAACAATCATAATGACTATAACAATCTTCCAGTACAATCATATATTAAATGTTGTGTACCCCTATATAAACCCAATGGTTTTGCTGATCATTATCCCTATTTTTTATGGCTATTTCATTGGGAATATACCCAACATGCCTCCGTCTTCCTTAGCTCCACGTCGGCTCGAGGTGCGGCATCGAGCCCTGCCGGGATACGTGGTGGACATCGCCACGGACGCCCCGGGAAGGCGGAAAGGGATACTTCAACCAGTGGTTAATGGTGGTTAATAGTGGTTAATAATGGTGGTTAATAGTGGTTAATAGTGTTAAATTACCAGAGGGATGGGAAATGACATGGCCAATTTATGAAGGGCTTGCGCTTCTTGGTCACATTGAGAAAAAGCAGGTCGCGTTTCGCCCGCGTTTTGGTGGACATCAGTTTGACGACACCATCATAGCATCCAAAAAGCTATTTCAGGGCACCAAGTTTCACCCATTCCCCAGAGCAAGGAGAAGCGAGAAGTCCACTAAAAGCGTGTCGCTGGACAGGTGGCTTTACACTTCAATCTGAGGGCCACTCGTTTGGTCAGTGCTTGAACATCTCCCCGAAGTCCCTGGCCCAAATCTTCATTGAGAAGACCCAGTCAGTGAAAAGGAATAACATACTAGGTGAAGTGCTTTAAAAACCGCGTTTATTTGGCTTCACAAAGTGGGTAATATACCCGCAGTCAACAATTGTTTTGGTTGATTATCTGGTGGAGAATCTCAAAGAGTGACAGTAATGCTACCCCCCTACTACTAAATCCGGTGTTGTTAATCCTGGGCAAACATCACAGGGGTTGGAATCTAAGTTGCACAAGTTGAAACCCGAAGCTTTAGAGGCTGCAACTAGTCATAACAAAGCTGAAAAGTGGTGAGCCATATGACAAAACATCTGAACACCAGAAGACCACACCAAAATACATCAACCAATTTCCTTCATGCTCTCCATGCCATTTTTTTTGCGTCATGGTCATTGAAAAAATTGTGGAGCAACGTCATCCAAGCTCAATCAATACAGTCCTTGTTGTTCCTTCTGATTGGGGCATCAAATTCCCATATCGTTTGGGATGATAGTTGATCCTCCGGCTATGTCAGGAAGCAATTAGTTCATCAGCCCCCCGACCTCGAAACGCGAAATGGACTCTTCCTCCACACTGCTCATGTTCTCGCCTAACCTGACAAAACAGCCTCTTTCTGTGTGAAAACAAGCACGGTTCTTGACCACTTACTGACTGGGATGCACATCCACCCAATCACACTGGAAGTAGGGGAGTGGAGTCAAGCCCTCGTTTCATGATCACGCCTTTGTCACTTCTGAAGCCATACTCGGGTCAAAGAACTGGTGCCCAATGGCAGGTTTATTAATCATGACCAGACTTTCATATTTGGTCCCACATATGCTCCATCTCATTCTTGTTGATTACACCCCATGTTGGTTGGCTTTCAATGATTATCCCCTACTCAGCCCTCCTGTTGCTGGTTCCTATGGGTTCTCTCTCCACCGTTGGGTGCCCATCTGCTCCGAAGCAACTTCTGGTTGAGCTCCGCCATTTTTCGCAGAAGCTCCTGCGCGGAAAAGCCAGCGGCAGAAAAATGACCCCAAGTCATCATGACATAGATATCCAAGATGAATCCAAGCCAGTTGCAAACTGGATAACCGTAGAAATACTGTATACCCTCTGGTAAACTAACATAACTATGGAAAATCACCATTTTTAACGGGAAAGTCCACTATAGATAGCCATTTTCAATAGCTATTTTGACATAACCAGAGGGTAATCCATGCTGGTCACATGCCCCAATTCCGATCCGAGAAAGATCATCCACTTTTATGCGCCTCTCCCAAGGCCTTGCTTTGTCTCTTAGAGCTGGAGGCCTCCGCTTGCCTCATGGCTGGGAAATCCCCACATGCCATGGCTGCCATGGTTGTTTCCTGCCATGGCTGTTTCCATACGTTATGGGCTGCCTTGCCCCTGAGAGTTGATCAACCACTGAGGATACAGCTGGAAACTCTGCCATTGAACCAAGTGATTCTGGACGAAACATATCTAGGCCCCAACAGGCTCCAAACGCAAAGAATACATCATGCAGACTGCCGAACATTCCCCTGAACATTCTCGCATAAATCCCCTTTGTGTTGTTTTTTCTACCCTATACACAACAACTCTATGGCATTTCCCCACCAGACATGTTCACCCCAACCCCCAACCTCCCCGGGGTAGCAAGGCACAACTCCTCGGAGACTCGCGACAGGAGATCCTTCTTGTGCTCCTCGAAGGACGTTCCCATCTCCTGCAGCTTGGTGCTGACGCGCGCACGGAGACCTGCTGCGGGGAAGGGGATGGGGATGGGGCTGACTTCCCAAAAATCAGATGGATCCCAAGAAAAACATAGGTTGACTAGTAGAATTGGCCAAAATCTGTGGGTTTGGGGACGTTAGATTTCAGGTAGACTGACATCAAAATGTGGGCTGCAACCATTGTAACCAAAGAAACATAGTTGAGAGAGGCCACCAACACCATATCTTGAAACCTCTCCTTACAAACCAATGAGGATCAGGGTGATCAAACTTTCCAGAAACTACCAAGTTATGCCTTGAGGATACTGGCTCTCTATCTATTCCGATTTCTCACCAGCGTGATACAGTGATACAGTAAAATTAAGCCTGCGGTCGATGTCCTAGTGATGCTACATCTGAGCTTAGGTTTGACAGGAGATTCCGATGAACTTCGTTCGTCGTCTCCCAAGAAAGCATACCCGCGCAGCCACATGCCATAACGGGATGACAGGCCACCTTCCAAGGATTGCTGTCCATTTTCCACAGCAGTCTTCAGATCGCCCATGCGACAAAGGGTCTCCTGCCAACACACGGGTAGTTCTTGAAATTGGTCATTAAAATCAACTGCAAACATCTCCAGCGACATTGCTGTCACACACAATGTGGGAGAAAAAAATGCGTGTGTTCCTATGATCCACGGAGTGGTTTTCCATTATTGTGAGTCAAGCACCATAACCACCTTTGAGATTTGCCTTTAAAATTAGAGGGATATTACTACATTCACAATAATTCACAAACACCTGGGGATAAATCCCGCAGTGACAGCAACCTTCGGAAGTCACTAGAAGGTACATAATGTATATAGTTTTTTCTCTCTACTTGGCCCGTGAACACTGAACAGTCCGCTGTGATGTTCCTCTACCTCCCCAGTTTTCTGGCCGTTTATATCGACCCACATCCATCTGGGAATCTGGAAACCACCCTACGATCTGTCAACCTTTCCCCTCTGCGTCCTCGTTGCTTTGTGACAGCTGCTGTAGCCGTCGACTGCACTTCTCCAACTCACTCTCCAGGTGGGGTTCCTGTGCAGGATGAGGACATTGCTATGGGAGCAGCAACTGACAATTCTTGAAGTCCAAACGAATCTGATGTCACCTCAAAATTTGACCGTAAATTTGACCCAAATGAGTTCCCCGACATTTGGCAGTTGGATGATGATACCAGTTAGCAAGTAGTGGGTAATCACTGTAATCACTGTTATAAACCGATGTTGAAGGAGCATAGGGATCATGGGCCCGGTTGGTTTGATTCGTAGTTTGGGATATGAGAACATGACATACCCACACCAGATATCTGGGTGGGCCTACGTTTACCATGGTCACCAACAACGCAACGCATTCTTTGAAACACGGGGCCAATCTTCCTTGGGTGGTGATGGTTGGCCCCGAGACCCAGCCCTGTCGTGGCACCTGTTTGCGTCGCAACGTCTCCGTGAGCTCAGCGAAACGGTGCTGCACGTCGTTGCGATGCGCCGAGAACTCCTGGGGATTGGACGCAAATGGTGGGTCTGTCTCAAAATGGGGTGCAGTATACCCATTGATGGGATATCAATAAAGTATGTGTATATCTATACAGTTATATACGATATAATATCTATACATATATATATGTGTACATATACCATCTACATTGGTAATGGGAAATATCCTAGATATGGATGTGGCTGCAAATGCTGAAAATAGGGGATGGACTCGGACCCATTAAATTGCCATTCAATAGGAAACATGATGATAAACCATCAGATTTCGGGGGACTGGATTTTGAGACAAACCCAGTACTGCTATGTCTTGGGTGTTGAGTGTGTTTCTTCAAGTGCTCTAGGCTGTGTTATTTACTTGCTGTATGGGTTGGTATAGGGCGAGGGTGCTTCTGGCTGGGGTGAATGGGTGGCGTGGCATCACTGGCTGAAAATTTGGGTTCTGGTTGAAGCAATTGTTTCGAACGCGATGTTGAGAATGGGTCATAGATAATGTGCGAAAGTATATGAATCACCGATGTAATTATACATAGTGGGAGTCCCAAACTGGTGCTTGATACAGCTAAGACTGTGTTGCAGCATCATTTGAGTTGTTTTCAGCGTTTCCAGGCTGTTCGTTTGACAACATGGTCGCTTTCTCTCTGCGCTATCCCAACAAACGGCGGTGTTGTTCATGGCGGTTTTTATCAGAGCAAATCAGATCAATCTTGAATCAAGTGCAGGAACCTGTATGTCCGTACGTCCCTACATACATGCGACATACTGTAATTATTATACATATATAAATGGAAAAGAAAACTGTGTTCAACAAATTCGACCCAACCCATCAGCACAACCCTTCAGAGAGTTGTTGACACTGATACAGATCAACCAACCCCAGTGGAACCCCTGGTGCCCAAATGATAGCCCTAAAAAAGTGAAGGGGGTCTTTTGTGCAGAAAGCTTGTCATTCAGCCTGCTGAAACTCATATCTGAGATTTCAGGACTTTCGTAAAATAGTAACAACTAACAACCATCTTTGGATTGTCCATGGCAAAATCCGCGGGTGTCAGCCCCTGTATCGTTTCTTGAATACACCCTATCAAAATGGCCACCATCTGCCACTTGGGTCATAAAATGACCACAGGCTCCTCCCAATTGCTGAGCATGCGTGACTCCTCAGCGGGAAATGTGTATATGCCCGTGGATGCCTGGAGCCAAACTGGTCAAAAAAAACCAGTGGCACCAGCTGGAAAATCAACAAATGAAGATGATCTTCCACCCTTCCATGGCTTGATCCCAGTGGCTACTTGGACCAGCTGGTCCAGCCATTTCTGAGCCCTGGCAGATTGGGAAACGCTCAAGCCACCGCTTGACGCCTCAGTCCGCACGAAATCTCAGATGTCAACTGGAGAAGGCACGTGTCTTGGTTATTGTGTGGCAAAGATTGTTTGGCCAATCTGGGTGATATCCTCATTTCCATTGGCTGTGACATTGGTTTGTACATGTTTGTACCCTTGCCTTGATAAGTTCAACATGTAACATGCAGCAAGCAACCTATCATTTTGTCTGTCGGTTCCAATACCTGCTCCCACCTTCTGATTCTGTCGGAAGGATGGATCGTCTTCTTCTTTGAGCATGGCGCTATGGCGCTACGCTTTGAAGCTCATCCTACTTTGTTTTGGCACCTCCTTGCAGAACTGCGTGGTGAGGCATCAAGGAAAATATCTGGCTCAGTAGTGCCTGTCGTTCCCCTCTTGCTGCAAGGATACTTGAGTCAACCATCGACGCTCACCCTTAGAATCATGTTCCTGTATCTTGGTTTCAATGACAAGATGCTGGCATGCAAGCCAGACTGCATGGCCTCATTAAAGTAACAGTTTCATAAAGCCGTATCCAGCATCACACATACCAAGGGCCTACTAGTCTGGGTTTGGGGCTTCATCCGAGTTTCAAACTCCATGTAGATTGACTCTCTATTTGACAGCTGAGCAAGGTAAAGCACAGGTCAGGACCTTGCCATCAAGATGTGTCCCAAAACGGCAGACGTATTCACTTGGATGGCGGAAGCCCACTTGTACATTTTCAACGTGCAACCGAAGGATTTGAAGCCTGAAGTGCAGCTTCTGATCTCTACATCTACAGGAATCCTTTTGGAAACAAATTGGATTGGTCATCCAGATCCATTGCTGCTTGGGACACAGCCAGGAGACAAAATGCCATGCTGGATTTTCTTGCACTGCACCTTTCAAAAGCAAAGAGACATCATGGAAATCATAGATGCAGTGGATGCAGTTCTGCCAAAAGGGTGGGAGTGGTAGTGCGAATGGGTTGTGACTAAGAATCAAAGTATCACAAACAGTTCTGACTATTCAATTCCGACCCTTAAAAGTGGCGTTGTTACCACCATTCCCCCAGCCCTCACCCCAGTTGTGGAGTAATAACCTTTGATACCATCATGTATCACTGGAATGCCTGGGCATTTGCTCAATCGTCAGTAGCTGGATACCTGTCAAACAGGATGAGGTCACCCACTTACGAATCATCTCCGAATGTTCATCATCATCATCATCACCACCATCACCCCAGTCACCAGACTTACCAGCCAGAGGCGCTTATCATTCCTACATATGGGACCATGGTAGCCACGTCCGCTCCCCGGCCCTTGTTCTCTCTACGCTGGACCTGTCAAGACCTTTTGCCTCGCAGGGAAGTGAACATTGATGGATCTCAATGGATCGCCGAAAAGTCCTCTATTTGGATGATCACCTCACCATAGTTTCCGGTGATTTTCGCCTCGAGTTTGGTCAATATCTCCATTGCTGGATTCATATCCCAACTTTTGGTGGTATACATGTTTACCCATTGCTGCCATTGCTTAATATACTAAGTATACTCCAATTCTTGCTGGCTCCCTCTCCATGTGTGTCTCTTATATCCATCATGACCCATCTTTCTGGTCAAACTGGAATCTTTGGCAGTTTCAGTTCCGACATGTTCCGACTAAAAATCCCTTTGTTCCAATTGAGACCCATGTCACCAAGCTCAATTTCGTCGCAGAGGTGGACTGGACACCTGCGGCACTGACCAAATAAACGTGGGGGATGTCATCAACGGCAATGGTGTAGCATTCCATCTATAAATTAGTACACACATTGGTGCAATCAACAACATCAACATGCAATTTCATATGTAATGTCCAAATAATTAGCGTACAGTACCCAATGACATGTAAAGGCAAGCAGAGAACAAATTTTAATTACAGATAATTACAGTAGGAAAACAGAAACTTCAACATCCCCATCATCTCCACCTGACCTTTCCAAAAATAGGAACCAAGCAACCCGGTCACCCGGCCCAACTTCGCCTGGCGGAGGTCCGGAGGGATATCAAAACAAGGCACCGAGCTACTGGCGACCGGCGTGCTCCAGGAGATGGACCGTGCCTGCTGAATCCATGGAGATATGGAAGGTACAGAAATTGGGATAAACATGGGAAACCCAATGGGAGAATTAAATCGACCATGCTATGGAGATATGATGGGGATTGTTTATGATACAATCATCTGGAAAAGTGACGACGAATTGATGTAACGAAACGAGAAGAAGCCAGGGTTTTTGCGTGCGAAAACTTGGAATGTCCCGTGGATTTCCCTCGAACCAAAGCTGGTGAGTTGCCACATAATGGGGCGCCACCTAAGATGCAGGATCTGTTGCTTCTTGGCAAATTCACCAGCAGGAAAGTTGTTTGGGAAAGCCACATGGCCATTCTTTGATACTAATCACAACTGCCCAGCCACATATCACTCCAATGATGCTAGCAAATAGACCAGGATTGGAAAGTGTTTTCGACACGAAAAGATTGAAAACTATGTTGAATTGAGTTGATTATATTCTGAAACAGGCGCCATAATATTGCCAGCTGAACCAGGTGCATTTTGCAAACCCGTTGCTAGTAGGATTATTGTAATCATGTCAACCCTGTATGAATGAACTCTCTTATATAGCTATGTACATATATATATGTATATACAAATAATCAGAGAGGTGGTTGCCCCAAAATAGTCTTTCATTGCCATTACCCCAGTGGTAAATGTGGTCTTCCCATCTGCCCTTCCAATAGCCATGCTGCAAAATGAGACAAGGATTGGCTGGACTTCGACTTGATCACTTCCACAGTGCCATCCATCATCTCCACGTCCACCATCCTCGATGCAAAACGGTGGATTTGTTGATGTCAGAAGTTTCCATTGAAGCCATTGACGTTTCCACAACATGTTCCCAAAGTTTCCCAAGGATTTTCCCATGGTGACCCTTCGACACCTTCAGCCTCTGGTGCTTTACCGAGGTACTCTGACAAGCAGCGAGAGGAGCCAAAGCTGGCAAAAGCCTGGCGAAAAATGGAAAGACCCAACAGGTCCATGGGAAATGGATGGTTTGCATGTTGATATGTACTGTATTGTATGTATATATATATATATATATGATATGTGTAATATATGTGTACATATATATATATATACATGTATGTATGTTATGTATGTATGTTATGTATGTATGTATGTATGTATGTATGTATGTATGTATGTATGTATGTATGTATGTATGTATGTATGTATGTATGTATGTATGTATGTATGTATGTATGTAT
>Ga0126342_10011418_pt1 | contig 15868 bp, 15 predicted proteins | sample Cyp1metagenome_FD_92528 | JGI IMG/M metagenome (GOLD analysis project Ga0126342, IMG submission 92528) | Coral microbial communities from Lord Howe Island, Old Settlement Bay, Australia - Cyphastrea 1 metagenome | ecosystem: Host-associated > Invertebrates > Cnidaria > Coral ... | reverse complement strand
GACGTTAACATGCCCCACCCCACCCCACCCCTCCCATCAACGTAGCATCAACGTAACATGAACATGACGCTTACATGCCCCACCCAACCCCACCCCTTGCGGAAACCTGGGGCCCCGAGGGTATATATATATATATGCAGATAATCTACTATGGGATTTTTAGATGATTTACCCATGAAAAATAGTTAATATGTAATGTGACTACAACAATGTCATGTTTACCATCCCCCAGTCATCAGCATTTTTATGTGGTTTTTGAACCTTTCCCAAATGAGGTGGTTTATGACATTGTTTTACCCACATTGATCTGTGTCATGCCCCACTGGTAAACTAACAGTTCGCTATGAAAAATCACCATGTTTAATATGTAAATCAACTATCAATGGCAATGGCTTCCAGTTCGCAACCTGTGAGTTTACCAAAGGGTAACCACCATGAATACTATAGCACATACTATAGTTATATCCCCCCTAAAGTAAACCCTTTAAATCAGGTTGATTATAGATGATCCTATCTACTTCAGGATTCTTATACTTACAATATATCCTGAAGTATGTCTATACTATCCATGATTAACCATTTATTAACCTAATATCTATCTACAGTATATAAATGTCTTGCTTCCGAGCCACTTGTCCTCGTGCATGCCATAATCTTCCACGATGGCGCTCAGCGACTCCGAGGTGCGAATGAAGGCGTCCTCAGCGCATGTTTTCGGCCTCAAAAAGTTGATTTTAACGTGTAGGCTGCCCTCCAGTAAACTGACAAAACTATGGGAAATGGTTCGTTTATAGTAACATAACTATGGGAAATGCATTGTTTATAGTGATTTTAACGGGATTTATGGGGTTCAATGGGTTTTCAATGGGACTTACAGGGATATAAGGGATTATAGTGAGAAATGGTGAGATATACCCTCCAGGAAACTAACATAGCTATGGAAAATGGCTCATGTATAGAGAGTTTACCTATCAAAATGGAGATGTTCGATACTTATGTCTGTTAGTTTACCGGCGAAAATACATGAACATATTGTTTTTAAACTTATCTTATATACCTTACCTCTTCTCTGAATTTCAGGTGTCCACTTTTGCTGAACCGTTCTATCTATGTTTGAATTTGTTATGATGGAAAGCCTTCAGTACCGGCCCTGATGATCTTGTTCCCTACATATCTGGTAAGGTTTTTTCACATAATTTCCCACCCTGAAAAAAACCAGGAACACTTGAAACATATTTCAGGTTGGGAAACTTCTACCACATATCAAAGAAAACATCCCCAACCGCCCCAGGTAGTACACGTATTGGGCTGGTTCGGGGACGCGAGAGGTCGGCCCGTTGCTCCCAAAGAGGGGTACCAGGAATTTCTCGCCGTTTGCGAGCTGGAACATGACTATTTTAAATGGGTAAATCACCTATAAATCATGGCTATATAGTCATCTATAAATAGTTAAACCAGGAGTTTTACTGTTTATAGTTATGTAATTTCTGTAAATGGGTAAAACATGTATAAATCATCTATAAATTATATAACTATAAATATTGTCTACAAATGGCAATGTTCATTCAATTTTCTTCCATTTTCTATAGCAAACTGATGAATTACCAGAAGGTATCCGGGATCTTCAGTGACTCCAACATCAAGGATGACTAAAAGATTGTCAAACCGCCCGTTCCTTGAAAATGGTGACTTCAACGACAAAAATGCGTATATGATGGGGATAAATGATGATAAATCAGCCTATTTTTAACTGATTTACCTAAAAAGAATGGTGTATATATATATATTTGCCAATGATTGCCTCTCTTGATCAAAACCCCCATAATCTCCAATAAACAAATAATTGCCAACTAGTGGTATTTCTATCAGATCTATCATAATCCCCAATCACCCCCCAATCAACCCCCAATCAATCCCCAATAAACATCAATAAACCAAGTATAACTTACGGTCAGCATCCCACCAATCTCTCCATTACCAGTCTCCCTCCACGACGGACCGAGGTGCCGAGTCCAAGGACACCCCGAAGTTACAGCGCTCGGGTCCTCGCTCCCGCAAGGCATCATGGATGACCTTCACTTTGGCCCAACCTGGCGTAAACCCGGGCGCTTTTGGTGGTGATTCTATGGGATTTGAAGATATTTTGATGGGATTTTTCGGTGATTTCGTGGGATTTGATGATATTTTGATGGGATTTCATGGTGATTAGATGATATTTTGATGGGATTTCATAATATGATGTTGATGATATTTCCTGCTGATTTGATGGGACTTGATGAAATGTTGATGGGATTTAATGGGATGTTGATGGGACTCAATGGTGATTTAAAAAGATTTTGGCTGGCATCCATTCCATTAAGTATCAGGAAATATATGAATTTCTTCCTGGGTTCAAGTGGAGGTTGTGAGGTTCAACTGGTCACCTGAAGGGATTTGAAGCAACCACTTTCCTCAAGGTGTCCAGTCCCCCAGTGCTGGTCCCCTCAGGGTTTCGGGCCAATCTTTCTGTCGGGATAGTGATGGACAGGATCAGGCTGAACCTAAGCAGCTCGCCTTGGGAAAACACCACTGGCTGTCCTCAACTTGGCCATGTACCCTGGAGTAATTTAACCATGGCGCCATGGAAAAAACGCCAAGTTTCAAGACCTGATTATGCTTATCCCGGATATGTTCCAAATTTAACAGCTGGGATTTTCATTGATTTTCCCATTGTCATGTTCAAAAACGTGGTACTGCCACTCGAACAAAAATGGACCCCGGTTGATTCATACGGCGTCATACGGCTGATTTTGATCAAGGCCCCCTTTGGATTTCGAAGATCCAGTTCGCTCAATAACTGGCCAGTGTTTGTGGGCTCAGTTCAGCCACTACAATAAACCCACTGAGGGGGCTAGGCTAATTCACCAATTCATATCCCGGATTAATCCCTAGTTTACTCATTGGGCACCATTCATAAAGGGGAACATGGCTATTTTGGGGGTGCACCACAGGCTAGGTTGCCCTGACATAATCGATCTCGTAGCCATGATCCTGCGCATAGGCCCAATTGATGCCGTACGACAAGGTCCAATACCTGGACGATTTCGAGTCACGTTTCTTACGTTTGTTTTACAATATGTTGCAAATGTTGAATATGGCATGGTGAATTCATCATCAACAATTTGGGCATTAATGTGTTTTTTTGGTGAAAATTTAAGAGGATACAATGGGGTGTAACTGGGAGATGGCGGGAGTTACAATGGGAAAAGTTCGGATAGGACATGTTTCGGTGCATTGTTCAGACACAAAAGCACAGCCCAAGCTTGACAAACCGATTCCGAACCACCAGAAACGATCAATACTGGCAGAGCAGCTAGGTCGTAAATAGGGTGCTCAGTTGCCCACTTCCAAAGCCACAATTGGCAATTTACAATATATATATATATAATTATATATATAATTATATATATATAATTATATATATATATAAATAATGATATATATAATTATATAATATGTAAAATTATATATATAATTATAGATATATATATATATAATTATATATATAATTATAGATATATATAATTCTATATATAATTATATATATATGCTCACCCACCCCCCCTATATATATACATAAAGATAGACACACACACAAACATCATATAGTATAGAAATATAAATATATATATATATTTATTTATTTACATATATTATATTTCACCTTCGGAGGCATGTTTATTGGACATATACAACCAGGCAAACACCAAACACACACACACAAATAGTGGGTCAAACATATCACGCACCAATCATTTAACACATAGATTGACAAAGATTTTGGTCATATTCCATTGAGCATCCGTTTTTTTGATAATGTCGACCCAGATCCATCTGGAAAACCTCCGTGGTTGGATTTTTTGTAGCAGCTCCGATTGGCTCCCCACTTCTTTCACAACCTCAGCCCCGATCATAGCTTCCTCCATTCACCACAGAAGTACAGTAGTTGCTAGTTAAAATAAGATGTTAAAGCACCTATTGATTGATTATTCTCTCTCTGCAGTTGATTGCTCATATTAGCCCCGTTTGTTTGTGATATTTTATAACATGTTATGATGTTTATACTCCATGAAAGTGGCACCTATATCCCCATAGTCACCTCTCTGGCGGGTGACGCAGCTAATCCCTTGCCCCTTTCAATACTTAGATAATCTGACTTAATAACTGCTTAGGGGACTTCCTGGGTAATTGACCAGTTGCGATTCGTATGATCCACCAAGCATGAAACACCCCCAAACAAAAGATGCTTTAGTAAGTCGAGTAGGGGATTTGCCCGCATATTTGGGATCACTTATGGGTGGTTGATATGAGGATTGGATTGTTCATAACCCATGTTCTATTGTGATAACATGTGATAACATGCGGTAACATGTGATAACATGTGATAACCCAGCATCAGTATTATTGATAATAATGAAAAACAGTTAGAATAGTCACCCTCTGGGAACATAGCTCTGGAAAATCACCCATGTCATCAATATTTTAAACAGGTCATCAATGGCCATGGCTTGTATCCGTTGGAAAACGTCACGCAGTGCCTGGCATTCAGGATGGAGGTGATATTCCTCAATGAAGACCTGGTCAAGCAAGCGCGCCCGGCGGCAGACATGGTGAAACACATGGCTATGCCTGGAAATGATCTGGTTATACCCCAAAATTCATGGAGAAACTGTGGAAGGTTATGATCACTCTCCATCAATGTCAGGTCACCCCTGCCCCAACTGTGATCAACCACTCTCTCATCTTATTCTGGGACGAATTGCTGTATTTTGAGAGGTGGATTCATCAGAGAAGTTCCTGATTTGCGGGCGTTAAGAATTGTATAAAGTCATATCGATCACAGACCCATTCTGATTGATGCTATCTGATGATTGTTAACTGTATCCATATGCTTCATCTGTCGATCTGCCTTAAAGCCCTTCAATAATTCCACACTTCACGCTCCATGGTTTTCCATGGTTTTCCCATGTTGAGACTGCAAGGATTTGGACAGACCATTCCCCAGTCGTTGCCTCCGCCGGTTATCTACCACGAAGAGGCAAAACGTGGAGTTCCTGGCAATTCGGAAGGCTACAAGGTGAGGCCCCAAAAAAAAGATAGCTAAGAGACAAGTTGACGCAAATAATTTGATTAACTATCTTAACTGTCTTAACTATATAGGCAACTGAAGGGTTCATGGCGGAATATGACCACAGTATTCATGGAGTAAAAGGCCCAAAAAAACATTTCACCGGGGCTGCTTCGGCCAGCTGTTACACACCAACCATCATCTAAGTCGGCCTGAAGTCTTGCGTGAAGACAATCTCGCACTCACAGGTGCGTGGGTTGGGCCTTGGCTGAATACAGGACCTATTAGACCTCTTTCATCCTATTTCCTGAAACATGTACCATCTTCAGAGAAAGCTTCCTGAAACATGTGCCCTTTGACGAAAAATATGGAACTTCCAATCGCCTCCGAATCTATGCATGGCTAGTCTTTCAGGCTAGCCAACGAGCCAACGAGCCAGCGGCTTTTTGTGGCTTTGAGGAGATTCTCTTGCCACAGAAATGGGAGTCTGTGAAAAACGACAAAAAAGGTGTGGTAATATAATATGTAGTTGAAGACTAATTTGTATGATGACATATATAACTATATTTAATTTTAATTTTCTGGGGCTTTTTGATCATGTTCGGAGGCTCTGACTCTATGTATAGCTCATTGGCCCCCAGTCTAAGGGGGAATATCTATTCAAACCAAAGCTCCTCTTAGCTCCCCGTAGCTCCCTCCATTCACCACCGGATTACATGGCAATTTGACACCCATTGTCTGGCTAGCATCATGAATATCAGCCAAACCTACTTGGGCTTATAAATCTTGACTTTTCCTTCATTTTCAGCAGGTAAAAACCCTCAAACATGGAACGCCCCCGCTCCCTCCGGTCAAAAATGGAACTTCTCCGAACCCAGCCATAGCTCCAGACTTCGAGGCTTCTCCCAGGCTACAAACCTCCACCGTCGATCACCAAGAGGCGTGAGCTCCTCTTTGCACCACAAGAGGCCGCAAGAGCCAAGGGTGGAGCGACCGTCCTTATCATCCTCGGCTCCAGGCGCCATGGACTGTGGAACTTTCGCCGTGGGATAGGAAATGATAGATAAAAACTCTGATGTGAGAGAATTGTCACCATAAATTTGGTAGTATTAAGTGGTTTAATCCTGAACATATGGCAAAGTCCACAAAAAATATAATATGAATTAAAGTGATGCAACCCACAAAAAGTTGGAATTTTGGCTGACTTCACCCTCACAATAAGGAACATTCACTCAGAAATTGGGGATCTAAAATGATTTGACCAATACATGCAGAGAAAAGATATGGAAGAAACCAATGGTTGTGGGGAAATAGCCCGGAATATATTGGAAACCGTGAAAGGGTTGGACATTGGAATTTTGCGCCGCCATTCAAGGGCGGGTTAACCCCTGTTACAATACCAATGCTCCCATCCCTGGCTAAAATCCTCATGATAGTTGGTATCTATCATTCTTTTCAACCATCAACCCTTAGTAACTAATAGTAACTTCATGAAATCTGCCTCTGTTCCATCCATTTTACAGAAGAAAGTTGGCTCCTGGGCCAAAATCGCCAAGTCACAACTCGAGTGGCCAGTTCGGCACTGATCTTGAAGAATTCCCTCAGCAGTTCTCTCGTGGAAGCTATGGACAAGGCCACATTTCCATGCATTGGTTTAAGGGAACATTTACGGGAAACTGGGAAACAATTGTTATTATTATCAATTAAAGGGGTATCCGGTATCCGGTTTCAATTTTTCCCTCAAACCAATCCATTGCATTTGCTTCGATGATACCTAGGAACTTGTTCCATATGTTCAATTGCCAGACGAACGCTCTTCATTATAGAGCTGCAGTTCAGATTTCCACGATGATTGGCGATTTTTTAATCTTAAGTACCTATAACTGGGGGCAATTGGAGAACAATATGATTGAGCCGCATCTATAGTGATTCTTGTGAACAGTCCTGGTTGGTGGTTGAGCTACCAGAAATTTCTGCTCGTCCGGAATATCCATGGATTGGGCTGAGGGAAAATCAATCAAAATCTGAACCGGAAATTGTGGTCGATTTTACCGCTCTTACCATTCAAATCTATAATTATGGTGTTTCCGGTACATTTTCCCCTTCAACATCCTTCAACCGAATTTAAAGGAATAATTATCGAACTGTGTGTTTTTCTCCCCGCCCTCGACATATATGAAAAATCTCGCAGAGATTCAATGGATTGGTTTTGTTGGGAACATCTTAACAGGACATCATTGTTTTTACCATGAAATATCGCCAACTCCCGTCCCCAACATCTCTCATCCCAACTTTGGGATCTGCATATTTCTTAACCCCCAGGTTATTTACCACAACCACGGTATAGATGGCCCAAAGAAATAAATGATTTGTGATGATTTACCTAGATATTTCACCAAGAAAAACCTATAGATTCCCCATTTCGGGTGGATTTTTCCATTGGAAAAACCCACAACAACAAAAAAAAAAACAACGACGGCGAACAGTTTCCCTTCGCCAAACCTAGGCCCACTTTTTTCAAAATCCTGGTCCCAGATCAGCCCTGGTCTCGGACCACTTGGACAACATCAAGTTGGCCAAGGTGTAATTGTTCTTCTCTTGGTACCTCCTGAGTGGCGCTGGGACCAGATGCTGAGTCATGAGCTGCTGGCTAACTGGGTGAACTATGGTTTATGGTGAGTATAACTATACTTAGACTATAGTTAGATGGGTTTAGAAACAATCTTAGAACTTAGAACATCTTAGAACTTGCATACCCTACCCTTGTGCAGTGTCATGCTGATGTCCTGCAAAACAAAGAAGGTGCCACTTCACTGTGCTAAACCTACTGAAGTTGCCAGGGGGAACACACACGCATCTTTGCTGGATAGCCGGTATTTCCCCATGTGCAGCGTGAATCATCATTTCAAAACATCACAAACGGTGGCAATATGAAGCAACAAACATGCAACATTGACAGTGGGTAACACTATCAACCCACAATAATTTTATGTGCTATGTGTTGGATAAAACCAGCCAACATTACCCTGGGCAATTCAACATAGCTACGGAAACCATGGGCAATTTAGATCGATGGTTTTCCCGGCTTTTCACCTCCTCTTTGATGAGGATGTTCTTTTGCTCTCCATGTTTAAGGACGCCGGAGGGTACCCAACTTTCATATCGAAATGGTCAGAATATCCAAAAAGATATCCCAACAGTATATATATATATACATATAAGTATAAAAATATATTAAAATTATATATGTATATGAATTAAAATATAATATAATTATATCACATTATATCCCTATATTAGTTGGTTAATTTCACATTATTAAATCCATGACTTACCGTCGGGTAAACTAACAGAACTAACACTTCGAAGTGGAAAATCATGGAAAACCCACCATTTTTCTACAGATATTAGATCATGTTCCGAACTTTCCGGGAGACCATTGGTTTTTCCACATCTAGGTATCAATGGATTGGCTTTGTTGGCATGACAAGACCAGAAACCATAGTAATTTTCCCATCAAATATGAGGCTTTCCTGTAATGCCTCCCCACCGCCCCGGTGAAACCGGTGACCCCGTGAAACCTCAACATCTGCTGCGCCGCATCGAGCAGGCTGCCCGAAAACCTCAGGCTTCACCGGGATGATGCGAGAGTAGAGTCAGGAAATATATGATCAACCATCCTACAAGTGATTGCAGATTCATATCATTAACAATGCCTGTAATTTGGGATAGATGAGATGAATCCCATCCCCCGGAAACGGGCAGTATCAAATACGCTATCAAATACGCTCATATGGGCCCCGAATCACTGTGAACACACCCGATACAAAGACAGAAATTGTTTTCTAGGAACTTTGCAAAAATTAGAGTGAAGATGAGTGAAGGGATTGATGGGAGGGTCGGGTTAACCATCAACCATATGTTCGCTTTGACATCTTTCAACAATCCTGACATGGGTATATATATAGCCAAGATGATTTGAATGATATACATACTACATAGACCTTCAAATTTGGGACCCTGCCAACCTCGAAAAAACATAAGTATAATCTACAGGCAGATCCAATACATTGATTTGTCTGAAAATTGATAACCCCTAAATCCAATGGTTAATCACTATTATTTTCCATATCAAAATACGTAAATGGCTATCTGGAAGGTATACCCCATGCGCAGCAGTTCTTTAGGAAAAACCCTTCGCAGGAGCTTTCGGGAACAAACATCCCCCGTTTGCTCCAGAGAAAACAGCGGATCTCCAACAAAGTTCCATGAATATGTTCAAAACAACATAAATAAAGAATATATTTCTAAAGCAGGTCCTCAAAAAGAAGCAATAGCTTCCAAGCCCACCCTGCGATGAAATCAAGGGTCACCCGGCAGAGCCGACGATGAGCGTCAGCTCTAAAATATGTGTGTGTGTACATGCATATACCTATACGTAGCTATATATATTTAGCTATATTTAGCAGTATGTAGATATCTGCACATATAACGGCCGTAGGCATATTCTTACACGTCAAGGTGTGTAATTATGCCTTTTTGACCACCAGCATCATGAACAGAAGGAAGAAACAAAGGGAATGTACTTCACAAAAAATATTATGTCATTCGGAGAACCTGGATGTTTTGCCCCAAATCGAAAGGATGGATCTTTGGGGACCAGTTTGCCTCATGCAAACGGCATTGAGATGTCCCAAACGGAACCTACTGGATCTGTCTGGTCTGTCCAGGTTCCTAGATTTGGCTCTTCCATAATCCTCAATCAATCACTTCGTGCAACATAGTCGACTGGGTTCAGCCCCATCCCAAGCACACGTGTGGGGCGAAGTGGCGCAGGTGCGGTGCTTTTCACACATGTGGAATGTCCTGGGTGAAACGCATCAGTAGCACAATCCATGTGGTTGCGGAGCTGCCCCGTCATTCTAATAGGTCACCTTCTCTGGATTGGACCAACTTCTTCACCAACTCTGTCAACTTCCTTTGACCGTGCGCGCGAAGGGTGAATGCTTTATGCTGTTGTTGTGCTGAAAGCACGCAATGTGCCCCGGAACAAACAATGAAAACAATGACACCAGAAAACAAGATTGCCGAAAACTGACAAGAGAAAAGAACGCATGTTGGGGGAACCAACTAAATGCCTCTCAAAGCTGCTCCTGCTCTGTTTTCAATTCTTCAAGTCGTGTCCTCACTTGTGGTGTTGGAAATTATTCTCGAGATGTTTGGTGCTTGCGAGGGGCCGTGGGCGTGGGAAAAAAAAACATGCAGCAAAACGAAGAACCACTGGCCCAATCTAATGGTGTCTTCACTGCACGACTACTGAAAGCTCTTATAGTGACTTTGTGAAAACTGGCAGGGCTCATAAATTGAACATTAAACCATTAAACTGAAAAACTTGAAATGAAAGGCTCGAGTTTCCTCAGCTTGCGATTCGATGACCTTAGTTGCCGATTAAGCAGAACCCATTGACAAAAGCCAAAAGCAGCAAAACCTGCCAAGTCACGCAACTGCCTGGCTAGCTCTTGGTTTTGGCTGCATGACACATGCTGACAGTGCGCAAAAAACGCTACAACCAAAGCCGAGGGTCGTCATCTCACTGCGGAGGCTCCTAAGTTCCTGCATGGGCGGCTCGGCCCGAACGACCAGCCCAATGTGGCAATCCTCCGGGCTCCTGCGGTCCTCTTCTCCACAACACCCAAAGGACACTGCCACCATATGGTAAACGCCGCTGAACCGCATTTGGAAGACAAGTCGGAAGAACATAAGGATCAAAGCAAGGCAGCCAGATAAAATGAAGAGCATAGGAGAGCACAGGAGGAGGAGGACAGAGCCACGGCACCCACCCTTCGCGATGCCCGAACGTATCACTTCCCCCAGAAACGTGTTCTTTGAATACTCAAAGAGGGGCACCAAAGGCCCAAAGCACAAGAGAAACAAAATGATAGTCACGCTGGAATGCTCTGATTCCTCATTCTCTGATTCCTCATTGTGCAAAAGCCTGAAAGAGAGCCACTGCAAAATGTATTTCCATGGCCGGGCCTGCAGCTCCAACATCAGTTTAGCACGAGCTCTGAGGAAGAGCACCGCCGACCGGTCTTCATAAAGTTCAAAGTTGTTGCTGAGAACGCCCACCAAGAGGCTCATCAGCAAAATGGTGATACCAACACTGGTGATGTAGAAGAGGATGTGGGCCTCAACCTTCCATGCGTGATCCAATGACAGGAAGCTGGTCTAAGTGCGGTGTTAGCATCAAAGTGACATGAATTGAGGTTTCAAAACACAGAAAAACTTGCTGGCTGAGCCGGCAGTTGACGTAGTTCGGTCCTGGGTCTGGGTCAACAGGTTCCCACTCCTCCCCGTTGAGCTTGTAGGTGGTGTCCAACCCTTCGAATTCGAAGAGATCGAAGTCCCCAAAAATGCCCAAGCGAACGACTTGCATCAAAGCGGCGTAGAACGGTGTTGGCTCCTCCCGCATTTGCAGGTTGTAGTAAGCATGGGCTGCTGCCAGAGTGCAAGTCCAAGTGACCAGAAAGAACGTCAATGTGTCTTTCAAAGCCGAAATGATGGGGAGTAACCGCGGACCCATCCACGTCTCGCCCCGCAATGAATACAATGCCCGGAGCCAGGCCATGGCGCAGAAAATGGACATCCAAGGCTTCTCCAGCTTGGTGGGGTCAAGGGCTTGGCGCACAATGGCCGCCCACCCAGCCGTTATGTATGCGATGTCGGCGATGTTGTCAAACTCGAACAGGTTGAACCTGTCTCGGTGATAGCGACACATTATCAAATGTTGCATCAGCTCCTCAAAGGACTTCTTGGCATGGAAACACAGAATCATCCATAGCGATGGTGGCACCTTTGTTAGTTCCAGGACGCAGAACAAGACGCTCTTGTTCATGCAACAAACACTTATGAGCTGGATCATACTTGTTTTGAGTAAACAACGGTGAAACATAAAAACGCTGAATGCAAAACGTTTCTTGATCAATGGCCGGGTTCGGCAGAGTGTGGTTGCTCGTGGCGTAAGGTGAAGGAAGCGTGGCACAGAAAGGGCACCATCAAAAGACTCACAAAAACCTCGCCGGCAGTTGCGAGCCTTTTTTGCATCCACGCAGCCTGCACCAACGCTGCAACCGTGTGGGTGTGAAAGATCTCGTCATTGGTTGTGTAGGCCAACGACTTCAGTAGCTCCGGGTTGCATGCATCACTTGCAGATAGACAAGGTATATATTTGAGGCTGGCTTGCACTTTTGGCCGTGTGAATAAATTCTGAGATTCTAAAGGTTCGTCTGTAATAATAAAACAAAATTTCTGAGAGCTTTCGAAGTCTATCATTTCTCTGTGTTCCAGGATCACCCCAAGCTGTTCCCGAATGTTGGCACGCTCCATGGGAAAACCAAGACTTCCGAGATGGGCTTCTTTTGGAATTTTCTCCAAGCATTCGACGGCGGTTGGGCCCTCAGCTTGGACCAGGAAACTGATGTCCTCGGCGGCCAAGTCCAGGCCACGTGCCTCGAGGAGCATCGCCGCCACTCCCAAGCTTCCTGTTGCAAATGCCAAAGTCAACGGGGTCTTGTCCTTAAGCTCACGGTGGGGTGTATCTCCGACTGGCAGATTCACATCAGCTTTCGCCTCGATGAGTTGCTTTACCTTCTCTTTACAACCAATCAGTGCCTCCCATTGCAGGGGAGTCAAGCCATCGGCTCTTACCTCGAGGAGAAGGGACAAAAAATTGCAGTCACTGCCGCATGCAAAGGATCCAAGTAGTCCCCAGAACATTTTTTGTTGTTTTTTCAATGTTTTGATCCCTAGGATTAATCCAGATTAACCCAAATCTGATTCATCTTGAATCTAAGGCATCATGTATTTATCAAATGTATCCTTTACAAACAATTACTTAAAAACATGTTTGTATTAAACATGTCCCTCCATTCATTGGCGTTCCTTTCCAAATAGAAGGCGCTTGTTTTTTTTAAGGAATATCATATTTTTTTCAAAAAACTGGTGGTACTCTCAAACATAAAGGGCAACTGAGACATTTTTTTTTGGTGAGTGAAGCCTTTCCTGCACATGAATGGGGTGCATTTCCAACGAAAAGCACCAGGACTTTTCAAAGAAATGGTGCTACTTGCCAAATACAGGATAGCAGTGCTTTTTTTAAAGGAGTGTGACATTATTATCCTTTAAAAAATAGTGTTATCGTCAAACATAGACAAGAGCTGAGCTTTGAAGGGGGTCTTACTTCTTTTACTGGACACATTTCATGGCCTGCAGCAATATGCACTCTTCATATTCTGCAACGATATTCTTTTTGTTGTTAAAACAAATGGCGGCAACTTTAAGTCAAGCATTCTTCTTTAAAGGAACATGTGTCTGGTTGCGGAAATATGTCCATCATCAAAAAGAGAGACAGGAATACTGCGGAATACTATACTTAAAATACAATGCATATTGTAGAGAACTAACGTCTTTTTCAAAAAGAACTTCTTCAAAGGGAGCGTTTTTCCTTAAATGTTATGCGCTAGCTCATAACATCCATCAGCTTTTAAGTGAAAACCTTTTTTTGAAAGACGTGGATGCTGCATATTTGTGAGGAAGACTGCTCTTCTTTGAAGAAGATCATCTCTTCAAAGCATTGCTTGCTGGAAATGCAGCACGGGTGCAAGTAAATAGATGGGATAGCACACATATTCCTCTTTGGACAATTGCTGTGCTGTGCAGCTCAAGCTACAAGTCTTGTTGATTTAACATTACATGTTCTTCCACAGTCAGCTGGCTACAAACAAGATATGAGCATCAGTTTGTGGTGGACTTTTGCTGGAATCTACTGATGGCACTGCATCAAGGGTAACCAATCATACCCACAACCTGTTGAAAACACCAGGGAGCTTCCTTACTTTTCTCACTGAAATAGGCATTGTAAATGAATTAAGGTTGTGCGTTCAACGATGACTCATTTCTTTCAAAAGAATGTGGTGCTTTACTACAACCATGTGGAAACAATACAGTAGTGTTTCCCCAGGCTTCAAAACAAGCATTTCCAATGTTCATGTTTGCCACACAAAAAGAAGGATCTATTGCTTATGAGAACGACATGACCTGAACCTATCCACTGCAACTTTCATTTTAGGTCACATACATATTCTACTGTAGATAATGCTTCAAAGTGGAGATATATCATATTATATCATGGTTTCTCTTCCAAGGCGGGTTTTCTTCTTGGAATTTGCAACATTTTGAACCTAATGACTACCACTGTTCTGGAGGAGTGCATTTGGCAGCTGAATATGTGTTTTTCTCTGGGTCAGGCCTCCTCCTTTTAAACATCATATTAGATTAAGACCATTTCACAAAGGATACAAAAACATGAGGAAGGTCCAATTTCCACCGCTGGCAACAAGCCCCTCCCAATTAGAAAATGGCTATGATTACCAGGGGAAGTTCAGGGTTACAACCCAATTTATTTTATAGATAGTTGTAGGGTTAATGAGTTTACAATTTTACAACCAGCTATCTCATTTACAACCCCAAGCGCGCATCTAGGGGGAGGGATTACCCGGCCACTCTCAGAATTGTGACCAGCTGCATTCCGGTCCAAATCCTTGGCACGAGGAGGCCAAAAGACGGGCGAACGAGAGGTGGCAAAAGACGGAGCTGAAAAATGGGGTCCCAAAGGCCCAAGTGTAATCAAAGTTCATCTTCGATGCCCCACAAAAATCAGTTAATTTTTGGAGTGGGACTGTCAGCAGTATCCGTTTATGGCAAGCAAAAAAAAAAACAAATCACCAACCCAACGAACCAAGGTCTTCCCTACAATGACTATATCCCCCTTTGACGGTGAACAATGCATGAATTACCATGAATGGAACGACAAAACACTGGAAGTTGATGAACAAATTACAGTATGTCAAGTTCGTAGTGTAAAAACGTCCTCCCCAAGGGACACCATCGCACACATCGGCACCAAAGGTGACTTCAGTCCAAGCCGCCTGTTTCGGATCCGATGACGCGGAGTCTGCCTTAGGCGACCCTTTGCCAATGGACGCGGGCTCCGGCATCACGGATGTGTGGCATGGTGGCCCCTTCTCTTCAGATGCGAATGTCTGCCGCATGACGATCGTCTGCCTCACAGCTGCGAGCCAACTTGGAATGGCAGCGAATGTGCAGCTTCCAACAGCTCAGATTGTGCACATGTTTCAACAGTCCCAGGAAGGTGTGGGTTAATGTATTATATCATATTATATCCCACGCGGTCCCTACGAATAAGTATTAATGTGGTTAAAACAATGTCATGTTTACCATCCCCCAGTCATCACCATAAATATATAGGTGGGATTCCAACCACAACCAAATGGGTAGTAAAAATGACATTGTTTTAACCTCATTATGTACCTCCAATAACTGGGCTCAACGGGCGAAAAGTCTGCAGTGTCCTCGTCCACCTCGGGGATCGATGGGGATCGCTTCACCCAATGCCATGGTCGTAAAAAAAAAAATCCAAGTCAGCATCAATTGGGTGCAACAAAAAACAATTGTTTGAAATTTGTGGTAGGTTTATGATGGTTTATGATGGTTTATAACGAACTAGCTAATAACTTACCAGTAGTACCCGCACGAGGCGGGGCGGAAGTTGCCTTAAAGATATATATACCGTTAAAATGAAAGTTAGAATGCCTCCGCGAATTCCAAATATTCCTCCCCCTCAGTTAGAATGCGGCCCGCGCACGGCAAAAAATCCTTCAGTTAGAATGCCTCCCCACCCGG
>Ga0126342_10011417_pt1 | contig 15869 bp, 10 predicted proteins | sample Cyp1metagenome_FD_92528 | JGI IMG/M metagenome (GOLD analysis project Ga0126342, IMG submission 92528) | Coral microbial communities from Lord Howe Island, Old Settlement Bay, Australia - Cyphastrea 1 metagenome | ecosystem: Host-associated > Invertebrates > Cnidaria > Coral ... | reverse complement strand
GTACTAGGGAATATTAAACTCCCACCCCCGTTAAACCTTAAATTCCTATGGGAGAAACAACAAAGGTACTAGGGAATATTAAACTCACACCTCCGTTAAACTTTACATTCAAGTGGGAAGATCGACAAAGGTACTAGGGAATATTAAACTCCCACCCCCGTTAAACCTTAAATTCCTATAGGAAAAACAACAAAGGTACTAGGGAATATTAAACTCCCACCCCCGTTAAACCTTAAATTCCTATGGGAGAAACAACAAAGGTACTAGGGAATATTAAACTCCCACCACCGTTCAACTTTACATTCAATTGGGAAGATCAACAAAGGAAGTAGGTAATATGAAACTCCCACCCCCGTTACACTTCTACATTCATTGAAGATCTTCAATAAGGGTTCAATTCTCCCACCCCCGTTAAACTTCTACATACATTAAAGATCTTCAATAAGGGTTAAACTCCCACACCCCCGTTAAACTTCTACATTCATTGAAGATCTTCAACAAGGGTTAAATTCTGATGATGATGATGATGATGATGATGATGCGTTGCCTGTCGTCATTGCGGGTCCGGGCAAAGCGCAGGCATTTGCCGTATATATATATATATATATATTATACATATGTATAAATTATCCAAGTTATAGAACCATTTTAAAGAATGATAGTTACTGTTTATTTTTGGCCCCTGGAACAATGATTAGGATTATATAAAGCATGTGTCTCTCTATATGTTTCATTTTATTTTAAAGTGTGTTTATTTTTGTTTCATATGATTTGCAAAATTGGTTCTTGGACATGCTCGAGAAGAGATACTCATAGCATAGCTATGCACGCAAGACCACAATTCTGCAATGGGAAAATGGGACATTCCCAAAGTTCAAACCATCCTTCCGGAACACATGTTCGTAATTTGACGAAAACAAACAAATCAACAGCATTCATAGACAACAACAACAACAACCACCACAACAACAACAACAATGTCAATGTCACTGTCACTGTCACTTTCTGTGTCCCGCCATCGAGCCATTCCGCCAAGATCCCGACACTGTGCAACGCAGCCAGTTGAGCCAAAAGCTTGAACCAAGGCCTCGGCCGCATGGTCGAGTCCCGATGTGCCAAGAAACGGCCGGTTCAACAATGGATATATGCTAACAATGGGTATGTATAATGGGAATATGATATATATCTATATATACGTGATTATAAATAATTAATTTCATGTATTATTAAAAAACATGATCAAATAAATATGTATGAATGTATAAACATTTAGAAATAATATTGTTATATATTGAAAAACAACTAGGGTTGTATATTCATTATTACTTTATGTATCATGATATTCCACTTGATAACGAACTATGAAGAGCTGTTATATGGGTGGGGTGGGATCCTCTGGGGCTGTCTGTAAGTGGGGGTAGCCCAAGCTCGCTGGATGGTGAGTTTTTCATGGAAAATCCCATCTAGAAAGGGATGATTTTGGGGGTACACCTATTTTAGGACACCTCCATAATCAATAATGTGATAATAAAGAACACACATATATATATATATATTAAATTCGCTAATTTTACTACAAGATACTACAAGTATCAAACAATATCTATATAAATTCGCTAATATTTAATATTACTAATATTACTATCACAAATATCCATAAACCTGATTAAATTGAATTTCATGGCGTTAAGGACTAATTTTCAGATTCTACTCTTTGGTTGCACAAACAGGTGCCTTAGAGCGACTCTCGGTCCATACCATGACAACCCGAAGCGTCATGTCAGCGTCATGTCAGCAGAAAATGTGGATTTCAGGATAAACAATCTTGATTTTTATATCAGTAGCGGACAAAATTATATGACAGATTTAATGCCATGCTCATTAGGGTCGTCCCCTATCGGTTGTGAGGATTTCAATATTCGCGGAGGTATCACAAATGGGGTATCGGTATAGGGTCGTCCCCTATCGGTTGTGAAGGTTTTGTGCAACCTCGGAAAGGCCACGGCGAAGCAAAACTAAATTAGTATTACAATAATTTTGTCGGTTACTCATATGATGTTATTGCCCGGAAATTTGAGAACTGCAAGAAAATTGAGTCTTAAGAACATAACTATGTCATGTCGACACCAGTCTAAATCTCTATTGGGGACTACAATCTACAGACCAATTGCAAGTGTCACAATGAGACACATGCCAGTGTCAAACAACTGGAACCCTGGTTCTTTTGGTCATTGGCTATGTCTCTGGCTCATCTCTCAACTGAATCATGCGAACTCCCACTGTTTCTGAGGTCAGACCCACATCTTCTATCCAAGAAATCGGTACCTTCTCCGGTGTCAGATCCGAAGAATCTCGGGATGTGACATTGCGTATTTTTACCATTGTTTGATGCTTAGATCATCAAGTTTGAATCATGTCTCATTGCCATAGGATCCATGTATGCTATATATGGTACATATAATACATAATGTAACATATACCATACATGGATCCCATGGGATTGCTAAATCATGCCAAATCCCTATTTTTCACGGCCTTTCTGTTGAACTCCGCTGTGTTTCCCTTGCTTTCCGGTGCCGTGAGTCCCGTCCACCGTTACGCCAAAGAACGACAGCAGTCGAAGCAACGGTGCCAAAGCCGATTTCCGGCGACCTTAATGGGATATCCACGGGGATTTCATTGGTGTTTTAATGGTGATTTAGTGGGAAATTACCATCTGGTTAACAGTTCGCCATGGAAAGATCCTTCATTTTTAATAGGTAAACCATCTATTTCAATGGGCCATGGCTTCCATGGCTATGTTAAATAACCAGAGGGTAATGGAGATTAATGGGATATGAATGGAGTTGATCATGTTGGTGAATCAATGGGAGTTTAATGTGATATTCATGGCGATTTGATGGGTATGTTTTAATGGTGACTTTAATGGTTAGTGGAAGTTAATGGGTTAATGTATTGATGGGATTTACAACATATCCATTCATTGTTGTTTAAATATCTAACTTTTCTTCTTCAATCCCTATTGATGGATAAAATCAAACCCCATGAAAACACAACATTACGGTTACAAGGTGAGGTCCCTGTTTACCATAGCTAAGATGATTTTTAGCTTCGTGAATTCTATTATGTAATTATGGGGGATATACAGTAACGAACTAGCTGAGGGATGTTAAGCGGGGGGGTTATAAACCAACGATGGCATCATTGGGGGCAATGTGGATCGACGCACCAAACACAGTGGCACTATCAACAATGATGATCTGAGAATCACGAACCGTTTTCTTTGGCTTAAACAAATATGTTGGATAAGGATTTCTTGGTTGATATTGGTAAGCAAGTGTTGATCATTGGCCGATGGTTTCAAGGTGTTTCAACCTCCCTTTAGGCTGATGTTAACCACATTAAGAGAATATAACAGGGTCTACAGTTCAATCAACCATAATGGGGTTACAGTGGTGATATCATGGAATAAATTACATTTTGTGAGCGACAATATTATATTTAGGTTTGTCCATAAATCGGGTAAGTATGCCCCAAAATTGAATTTTCATGCTATTTAGGGGCACCCGATTTTCGATATACATAGGCATGTAGGTCCCATAAAACTCAGGAAATAAACTTTGCATTGTTTCTCTGGGCAAGTACCCACATAACCCTTAGCAACCTCTGCAAATACGTCGTTTTTGCATTCAATTTTTCCGTATAGAAGTTTAACGATGTTCTCGGTTTGTAGAATGTACGGTCACGTCAAATATAGAAGTTTTGTTTTACATTGATTTCTGTTAGCGTCCAAAAAAAATGTTAGTCAAACATCGCAGTTTAAATCCAGTTTAACGGTCCATTTTACTCACTGGAAATAAACAAGCCACTAGTTAAGTCACAGCAGTTTAATCCATTCTACCATAATTATAAGTTGGTTTGGAAACCCCATTACCATGAATATAAGTATCATAAACCGTAGTTAGAGTTGTAAACAAACTTAGCTATTGTAAATCAGATATAAATCCCATCATAATAATTATGATATCCCCATTCTTGCTTGTTAAATAATGTATTTGTCCTATGGTTTTCCTCTCGTCTTTGCCGGGGTCCCACTATATATGCCAACGAGCCCCAAACGGATCGGCGACATCTGTTCCACTTGATCTCGGATGGAACCTATCCTGGCGCTGGTTCATCAAGAGTAAACTGATGTAAACTGCAAAAGATGGATCAACCGATAGGCGATCTTTAGATGATTTTAGTGTATCCAATACGTGTACAGTAAACTGAGTAAACTGATCGAAGGAAGTTTAGAAGTCAAACTTCCGACAATATGGACAGATGAAAAGCAGAGATGGGAAGAGTCAGAGAAGAGAAGAGAAGAGAAGAGAAGGGAAGAGAAGAGAAGAGAAGAGAAGAGAAGAAGAAAGAAGATCAAAGAAGATCAAAGAAGAGAAATTCAGAAGAAAGAAGATCAAGGTGTGCGAAAAAGCAGGAAAGTCGCGGTTCACTGTGTTTTTCCAATGATTTGTGGCTCTGGAGGGTCGAAAAGTAGGCTCGCTAAAGCGGCGGGTGCGGAGCCATGTAGCCAGATGAGAGATGAAAAGTTGAACGCCGTTGTGGCACGAAGCACATTTGCAAGTGAAAAAGCCAAAAGCACCTCACGTTCGGAGCACTGTTGGAAGTTGTGATGTCGAAAGTGTGCACGCTGTTGTGGTGGGAAGCACATTTCGAAGTCAAAATGTACAAAACACACCAGGGTCGGACCACTTCTTGAAGTTGAGATGTTCAAAAAAGTGCACGCTGTTGTGGTGCGAAGCACATTTCAAAGTCAAAAGTGTTAAAAAACTGACGGTCTCGGGCCACTTTTGGACGTTCAGATGTCGTTTCGCATGGCAAGCGCAAGGGATTGTGCACCTTGCCAAAAGTGAGCAAAACGTGAAGGTTTTGTAGCAGTTTCAACTACAACCACCACTACAGTACACTCCACTCCACTACACAACACTACAACTACGACTACAACCACATTACATTCACATTACATTACGTTACATTACGTTACGTTACATTACATTACATTACGTTACATTACATTACACTAATTACATGACACTGCGCTACACTCCACTCCACTAAACTAAACTACATTCAATTACACTACGCTACACTAACTCCAACTACAGCTGCAACTGCCCAACTTTACACTCCACTACACGAACTACAACTACAACGACGACTACGGCTACAACTGCAACTACCACTACATAACACTACACTACACAACACTACACTACACGACGCTACACTAGTTACATTACACTACACTACGCTACACCATACTACACCACAACACACCACACCACACTACACTAGCTACAACTACAGCTACAACTACCCAAATTTACACTACACTACACTAGACTACACTACACTAACTACAACTACAGCCACAACTACACCACTTTACACTACACTAGACTACACTACACTACCCTACATTACATTGCACTACGCTCATTACACGACCACAAACGCGACTGCAACTACACTACACTAATTACACTACACCTCACAACTACAACTCCACTACACTACAGCTACAACTGCAGCTGCACTACAGCACACTACATCCAGCAGTTGTGGATGAGGTGACCGACCAGGTGACCACTGCAACCATTGTAAGCACTCCAAAAATCACAACTCCAAACACCTTTCAGTTTAACTATATATATATACTATTTATCATCATCCATTACTGTCACAGTAAAACATCTTTACTGATGACTATCACCAACTCACCAACCAAAGCTTTCTCAGGGTTGACCTCTGGGAAGCTGCGCACAAATCGTGATGCCCCAAATCGTTCTCTCTTTGTTGGTTGAAATGACTAGCACTTGACTAGGGCTTATGATAGGTACCATCTATGGTGCTAGATGATATCTAGAGTTCAGGTGTTGTTTTTAAATGTTTATAAACAATCTAACATAACTCGGGGGCACCGCTTTTTGTGGAGCTATTCCGCAACTCCCCTGGCCGCGTTTCAGACGTTTCAGACCGGGGGATGAAGTGATTGGGAGCTCTAAAAGGGATGGTTTATCACTATATATAGAAGTCACAATAATTTATATTCGAACAATAGGAGGGTTATATATAAGATAGACAGCTACAAGATGGGACTGTTGTATAACCCTATCTAACATTATTTAGATTATATTTTATAAAAGCTACAAGATGGGACTGTGTCCAAAAATGCAGGGTTTATAACATTTTAAAAGTATAGATAAACTATAGCCTATAGTTATAAAATGTTATAAACAGTCCATTTGTGAAATATAGAAAACATAAAAAAAAAAGCCAATATCCAAACATGCAAGCTGCGTGCAATGCTTCTGGTCCACCACGCATGAACACTCCCAGCCACACGATGGGACGGAGAACCTGTGAGCAGTCAACCCTTGCAGACCCTTGGATTTCAATGGGTTAGTTTCAGGGAACATTTACATAAAGCCAGGGTATTTTTTTACCATCGAAACACATGAGTTTTTTTTGGCTGTCTGTATGTAATTGTTTCCCTTCATCAAGTTCTAGGATTATGGGCATAATCGGAGTATGATGGTGGATGGATCACTTGCACTTCCGATTTAGGATCACTGGCGCCGAGTAGGATTACTGGGAAATCTCTGAGGCTTCACTTGCGGACCAAGACACACTAGGAATCCACGCCTAGTGGAATCCCATAACTTGGATACAGACACCGAATTCAAGGGATATAACTGGTATAACCCTGTTACTGTCCATGGGTGTCCATGGGTCCAAATTTCAAAAACCATCTTGGTCTGATTAACAAGTGGGAGCAGCCTCAAATCATCTTTAAGTTCGTTGACGCCAAGCAACCCGCGGTGCCGCGGACTTCAACACCATGTCCAGGGCCTGATTTGGTTGAGCCACCGCCCAGTTTAGAATATGATTGTCATTATGACATTGGGGAGAAAATCATCCCAAGATATGGTTGAAACATGTTGACACTTGAAACATATTGAAAATACCATGACTGGTTGGTGGTGCAATAACCATCTTGAAAAATATGAAAGTCAATGTGAAGGATTATCCCATATATTATGGAAATTATTGAAAATAACAAATGTTTGAAACCACCAACCAGATGAACATAAGCAAGATATCAGTTTGAAACCACCAATCAAAAAACCAATGGATCAATGGGGTTTCCAGTTGAGAAACACAAGCTTCGGGATGATTTTGGGGTCCCACATGCTAAGCAACCCCAAAGTGGACAGAGGGCTGGGGCACAAAATTGGATTTTGCAAAACCTCACGCTTTGCAAAAGAAGTCACCATTCACATGGAATTTTCATGAATTTTCGAGGTATTCCATGGTATTCCCCATCTTGAGACAAAACATGACAAAACCCATGTGGGTCAAATTCAACTCCCATCCTTTCCGAATTCCTTTCAACAGATTCAAAGTCTTGCGGTCTCAACAAAGGTGGCGCCGTTTGCGATGGCTCTTGGCCACCGGGCCAAGAACTCCATGATGGGCCGCAGCACACCGTTGGCATGAAGCTGAGGCGCCTGGGTGAAAACATGTCTACCCGGCCTGGTAAACTCACAGTTTGCTATGGAAAATCACCGTTTCGAATGGGTAAATCAACTATAAATGTGCCATCTTTAATGGCTATGTTGAATTACCAGAGAGTAACCTTGGATGGTATTTCTGAGCCGCATTGAGCTACTAATCCATGACTGAGAATTGACCCAGTACTCCATTGGAATTGGAGGTTTGCTCTTGGGGTTGCCATATGTTACATCCACAATTTTGATGCTTAAATCATCCTTCTTCAAGGTAAAATCACAATATTTCTCCAGTTTGGTCTTGAAAGGAACCCTCAAATTACTTGGAGATTTGCTTAACGGGCGGGCCCATATTCCCTATAGTTGCCGCATAGAAACTCCGTATAGTTTCCCTATAGTTTCCCTATAGTTTCCACATTTCAGGCTGATTCTTGGGGAAGCAACAACACAAATCAACGTCCAATCAGCGCTGGTGACAACCGACGACGTGTCAACTGCCTGGTTCTCTCGTGCTCCTGGCGAAATCGCTCGCTTGTCTGTGGTGAGAAGGGCCATGTATTGCTGGGGTATACCATTCTTGAACATAAATTAATAGTTATGGGATATACAATATTATGGGATATTATGGGACATGGGATATTCATATTTATATTGTGGAACAGGTTTGCAGTGGCCGGATTTTTTGGCGATGATCAGGGTGTCATCAGCATCAAACAATTCCTGGAAATTCATGCCTTGGAAAGCGTATTGATATTGCAGTATACATATGTCATTAATAATAGTTACAATAGAGTCATTAATAATATGTCATTAATATACGTATTGATATTATGATATTATCATAGTATATGTATTGAGTATTATTCCAGTAATACATGGCTTATCAACTGAAAAAAAACAACAACATACTGGGATTCTCATGACTATTTCATAATGATCCCATGACGCTTGTACCGGGTTGGTGTATACTGTATATATGTGTATATCATGAAACTGGCTGGTGGTTGAGACACCCCTCTGGTTAATAATGGTTAATAATTGTTAATAATCTAATGGTTAATAATGGTTCATAATGGTTCATGATGGTTAATGGTGGTTAATAATCTAATGGTTAATAATGGTGCATAATGGTTCAAAATGGTTGATAATGGTTCATAATGGTTCATAATGGTTAATAATGGTTACTAATGGTTCACAATGGTTCATAATGGTTAATAATGGTTAATAATTGTTCATAATGGTTAATAATGGTGGTTATGGTTAACCATTATGGGAATTTTAACCATTGCTGGCTAGGGGTTGACCTAGCCCTCTGAAAAATGATGGAGTGAACGTCAGTTGAGATGATTACATTCCCAATATGATGGGAAAGTAAAAAAAATCCATGGTTCCAAACCACCAACCAGATTATATATATATCATATGGAGGTTTTCTAAGTCATGAGGCTACTCCCAGTCATCATCCATTCTTGTTTGGGCCTTTCGATTATAAACCAACCATTTGGGGGATCCCCCATTTATGTATGGAAAACACCCCATATCTGACATGACAACCTGGGACCCCAGTAAAAACGATAGCAACAATAGGAGCATGGCGATTGGTCATGGGATTTATAGCTGATTTGTGATAGCTAAGTCATATGATATCTATGGTTTATGATACTTATAGTGGTAGTATCTAGGGGGACCTAGCCATTTAGGGTATATCCCGTACATTTCCAAAACAATAGTAACTAGGATGCTCATCCGCGTGGAGCCGAAGGGGTGTCACCATGAGTTCTCCACATGTGTCAGGGCACCCCAGGGTTTTTGTGGCTTTGTCCGAAAAATGGCTATACCATGCTATACCTCAAATGGCTATAGTGTGCTATATTCATATAGGGACATGGATGATAAACCACGGAATTTTGGGGGCTTCACCATTTTCAGACCAATATAAAACCATATAAAACCATATTAAAACCTTATAAAACCTTATAAAACCATATAAAACCATATAAAACCATATAAAACCATATAAAACCATATAAAACATTATAAAACCATAAAACACGCAAGTACAGTTCGCTTGGATCAACACTTCGCAACTCAGTTAACGTTTCAAAACGTTCAACGTGCCAAACGTTTTTCACATCCTCCGAAGACGCTCAGGTGGATGGTTCCCAGGGAGTAGCTGTTCCTCTGCTCCCAACCTGACGAGACACGCAATGGATGCATAAACAGCATGGTTCACCAAAGTATATGATGTACCGGTAGTATTATATTATATAATATAGCTAACCATATAGAATCATTATTTCATAGCATGGTTTATAATATTTTATACTAGTATAATATAGTCAATCTTCTATAATGATGTAATGTATCATGATGGATCATGATGTATCATATTAAATAACTGATTGATGGGTCAAAACCTATGATTTCACCATTGATATTGCATATTGATATGGTAAACGTATGTAAATGTGGTAAACTATGATGGGTCAAACCATTCAAAAAAAGACATGGTGTTTTAAAATGTACAATGGGCCCTTGTACAAATGATTTGCGCTAAGTTGGTGTGTGACTCCTGCAACTCCAATAGCTATATCTTATGACTATAACTGGTTGGTGGTTGAGCCACCCGTCTGGAAAATATGAGTTCGTCAGTTGGGATGATGAAATTCCAAATATATGGAACAAAAATCTTCCAAACCACCAACCAGATAATTAATGGGGTTTATAAACCAACTTGGCTATCTAGGAGGCCCCGCTTTGTCCAGTATATATGCATACAATCATCTATAATGATGTCATGTATCATGTTCTATAGATGATAATCATGAATATTCGTTCAACAAATATACAATAAATTACAATAAATATACAGAATCTAAAATGGATAAACATGGTCTAATCCAAAAATAATGGACGGACATTAAATTTGCATACAATTTCAGTTCTGCTTCGGTGCTATGATTTTCAAGGGACAGGGCAGATATGTTTCCGTCTAAACTTTACCAGTTTCAAATGGTTTTCGCTTCCAGTTTCTGGACCCACTTGTAGAATGTTTTGGATTGTCATGGCTGTTGATGCTCAAACAAAAAACATCAAAAATTGTCCGGTATTGGGGAACCCCCAAGCCTCGTGGATGAAAAAAAAGGTGCCTTTTTTTCGAAGCATTTCATATATCGACGAACCACTGCATCCCGTTTTGCCTAAGGATTGCTTCATGCTCCGTCCTGGCGGAAAATGCTACAGGGATTTACGCGATGTCTGGACCCACCCCAAACTGTGAATTGAAATCTCCAGTATTTCAGTATCCTATTCAGTTGAAGTATGACCCGGTATAAGATTCTACCATGGATCCAGTTCAAAGAACCTGCCGGGAATCGATGATGATTCGCAATCAACTCCCGCCTATGAGGGGCGTCAACCACGTTTTCTGGCCTCGGTACCGAGCGCTTTCCATGAAATCATGGAAAATATCGTAGGAAAATAAGACAAGTGGGGCCACTGAACGAGTTTGCTAAGTCCATACTTCCAATAACTATGGTTTATGCTAGATATAGTTATATAGTTATAGATAGTGTTCATGGAGTTTATAAACTAACTTATAGCTAGAGGGGAAACTTGTAGAATGGATAATTATGGATTCCACATCCACATGCGATTCTTCCATATTCTTCCTAGATCTTCCTAGGGTACCTTTCCCCGGAAAGTTAAAAGATTCATCTGACTCACCATTGCAATTCAGTATGAAACAATGTGGTAATTTAGTCAGCGGGATTTTCTGGTTATGATGTCTGGTTGGTTGGAATTTTGAAACCAGAAAGGTCATTCTGAAACTATGATTTCCCTTAGTAACGCTATCTAACCAGAATTTATCGTGAGACTTTGGCTGAGTCACCATTTCACAAGCGAAAGCAGAGCGACTTACGGAAGCATGCTGCGGCCGCACGGTCGTTGAAAGCTAAATCTGAAGAAACATCATAGAAACATCTTTTTTAACCACCAAGACCAAGAACAAACCACTAAAACAATCTACCAACATTTACCAACCATTTAATTACTAAGCATGTGTACTGTAATCTTTTTTGAACGTCAAATAAGCATATGGAATTTCCGCCGAGGGGCCGCCCATGGACTGCACTCCCTGCAGTACTTGTCCTCCCACAAAGACCTACGCGTCAAAGCTGGGAAATCCCATCGAAATGGAGGATTTAATGGAGGTTTATGATGTTCATTATGGGAAGATCATAATTACACCTAAATGGGCCATTGTTCAGCCATGCTTGATTACTTTAAAGGGTACTAAGTACTATTCAAGTCTGGGTTATGGAAGGCAAGTTCAAGCCACTAACTAACATTCAAGGCTCTTCCATGTCTTTCATGTGCAAGGAAGAAACTGCACGTTCTTGTCACGTGGAAGGATGTGTACAACAAACACACAATGCAGCAGGTGATTCAAAATTAAAGATCAGCACGGACATATCACACCAATCGTATAGTTTATTCCCAAATTACAGCTCGTAATTGCATCTGGCAACGGGAACGGTTGACATTGTTCAGCTGAAAATTGGAGAGTGATGACATGCTAGTACTCATCGAGTACTCAAACGTACAGTACATCAGTTATAGATATCCCCGGTATCTCCCGGTTTTGAAAAAAGTTAGATTCAGTTAGATATCCCAATAATTCATATCACCTATGGATGTTAAATCCTCTATCCCCCCCAAAAAAAAACAAGTTTTCAACGGCCATCAACAGCGGGCCTTGGAAAGACGATCCGTCCAGGCCTCGGATCTCTCGGAAATGGCTTCCCCAGTGATGTGAATATTTAGTACACCATAATAGCATAGATATTAATGAATAGTATATAAAATAGATTCTAGATACATATCTATAATATGCTTAAGAAAAAATACATAATTTTCATGAAACATACATATACATGTTTGTATCATATAGACATTTTCAAAAACCATATTGACATTGGAGTTATATTCACCAACGTGGCTATTCAAACGGCCTCAATCCGTAGGTTTTTGAAACCCTTGGTCCACTGGTACCGCCATGTTTTTTTCTCAACAGGCCATGTAAAAAAAGGATCCATTGAATCAACATAGCTATTGAAAATGGCCATTTATAGTTGATTTACCCACTAAAAATGGTGGTTTTCAACAGCTATGTTAGTTTACCAGAGGGGAATGATTGGGGATGTAGAAAGGGGCTATAATCTTGGATGCCCGGCATTTTCGAGCTGAGTGCACTAAATTCAGTGCAGGGCCAACGATCACTTTGCGATGGGTTTCATTTAGTGGCCATAACATGTCATAGCGCACCAGCACATGAATCAGAATTTCAAACATCCCCCCAAAGAGCAAAACGTTGTTTACCGCATTTGCTCTTTTCCAGGATTCGAGGTAACAATCTGAAAAACTTTGTGCCCCTTAAAGCTAGCAGCTAGCATCCAAATTAATTAAAAACGTTGCTTCAATTTGGAGGATTATTTCTGGGTTGGTACAAGCCACCGACCCGCAAGCCCGGCCAAAAAAACAAATGACATCAAACAATTGAGCAAACAATGAACCACCTGGGTAAATTGGAATCTTTCCCAAATCTGAAATAAGCTGATCATAAGCCCATGATTTTAAAAATGGATCAAACAATATCAAACATCAAACTTTGAATTTGTGTCCTAAATTGTTTGAGGTACCAAACCAATCGTACCATCATCCCTGCCTTGAAGATTCGTGGGCTGAGCAATGCAAAAGCCATGCGGCCCAACTCATAACCAATCAATGCCTGAATGCGCACTCGGATATTGGATAGATAAATGATCAATGTGTGTGTATGTATATATATATATATGTATATATATATGTATATATATATATATATGTATATTTATATACACATACATAGTCATAACTATAAGTGTAGTATGTATAGTCTTCACTACACACATCATATCATATAACTTCATGGGCATTACATTGCCCCAAGACCCCAAGATACAGAACAGAACACAAAAAACCTTGCGCATGACCTTGCACAAGGTTACACAATTTATTTACGTGACATATGACATGATTGATTTAGGTAACATAACCTTGTCAAAAATGAGAACTGCTGAATTATTGTATATGCAATGACGTAGTGGTGACAAACCATATCATCGTAAAATAATGTTGACATACACATTTTTTCTGTAGACATATATTGGTGGGTTCAACTCATTGGAACAGCAGAGGTGACCACCAAGGTTGTCCTTTTATGTAACCCTACAAGTGACGCATGGATCCATGGCCAAAAAAAATGCTTGGTTAGCAAATAATAGCAAATCAAAATTAAAGTATCATGTGGTTGGGAAACTCTTAGTAACCATATGAGCCGCGCTGCTTGCGCTTGGTCTTGCGCGCCGCTTGCACGCACACAGTCCCAGCTTGCGCACAAACAGCGGACCATATTACAAGAAGTTTTAGCGACCCTTACCTCTGGTAAACTAACATAACTATAGAAATCACCATTTTAAATAGGCAAATCAACTATAATGGTCCATTTTTTCATAACTATGTTAGTTTACTGGAGGGTATGTCGTGTACCACATTGAACCCAATTGATCCCAAGTACCCACCGTTTATTCATAAGGTTTCTGTTTGTCGTTTATATGTCCCATTTATTTACCCCGTTGGCTACTTGGATGTGCATCCCATTTGGTCAGTGAATGTCAGTGGTTAATATCCAAACCCCGGGATATGCACTAGATAACAACAATGGTCAATGGTTAAACCCCCATTTAACTGGGATCATCTACTATAACTAATCATCACTAAACTCACACATGGGGGTTTCCATAAATGGAGCTACCCCATTTTGTGGATGGTTTATACGGGAAAATGTCAATCTAATATGGATGATGACTGGGGGTACCCCCATTGAAAGCTCCACATATTGATCCATGTTGATCCACCCTATCCACATCCATTTCCCAAGCGGTCGCATCCGCGCACCTTCACCTGTTTCTGGGGGAAGCTGTTCAGTAGCCTGGCGGAGCGCATATCTCGAAATGCGCAGAACAATGAACAGCATATATAATATACATATATATATATATAATATACATATATATATATATATATATATTATACATATATATATAATATACATATATATATATATAAATAATAATTTATGCAAAAACTGGTGATATGTAAATTCCATTTCTGGTTTCGGGGGTTGCCTTATATCCGGATTATGTGTGAAATGGTAAATACATAGATACAGTACTATGCATACATAGTATAGAGTAAAATGAAAAAAACATATATACTATAAACGTATAAACTGGCCAATTGCTAAATATATCTGAATAGTATTGAATACATATCTTCGGATAGGATGCGGTGCCATGCAATAGTCCTGCACGGAGTTGTGCTGATATGATTTGTACAAATCTCTCCTGAAACTGATATAGATAATCATAAGTACGGTTCGTGTGGACGTATTCAGACCTTCAAATTAAGGTTTTGTGCTCGAGGCACCAAAATTTTCAGCACCGGACCTACCACTACTTAGTACTTGGTCGATATAAGGCTATAAGGGTATCCATGTTGGGACTATAATCTGTAGTCGGCATTAAATCTGAATCGTCAATAATCCCCAGTGATATTACACACTGTATCATACAGTAGATAATTTATGATAATTTAATGTATTACTATATAGTGCATGTATAATAATACATATGATCTTTCATTATTTCTAATTTTTGACACGTGTTCTTTCCATACAAAAACAATGTTCTTTCGCTGGTCCCCGGTGGTCCCTGGTGGTCCCTGCCTGGCTTGTAAAACCATGAGGCTTCGCTCCGAATGGTCACGGCCACCAGAGATGGACCTTTTTTTTCACCAGTCTCAGGGTGCAAACCCTGAAATCCAATTTACAGCCTTGATGTGGCTGGAAGGGTATATATATATATGTATATATATATATATATAAATATGTATATATATATATATATGTATATATATGTATGTATGTACATATGTATATAAAAATAATATGTCTGTATATAAATATACATGTATATATAAATATGTATATATATAGGTATATATACATGTATTTATATATATATATATGTGTATATATGAATATATATATATACATATGTATGAATATGTATGTATATATATATATATAAATGCGTATATGTATAAATATATATATATACATAAATGTACATGTACATATATAGATACATACATATATATGTATATATAAATATATGTAAATATATTTGTATATGT
>Ga0126342_10011416_pt1 | contig 15870 bp, 17 predicted proteins | sample Cyp1metagenome_FD_92528 | JGI IMG/M metagenome (GOLD analysis project Ga0126342, IMG submission 92528) | Coral microbial communities from Lord Howe Island, Old Settlement Bay, Australia - Cyphastrea 1 metagenome | ecosystem: Host-associated > Invertebrates > Cnidaria > Coral ... | reverse complement strand
TCTGTGTGTAAAAGTGTCTGTGTGTAAAAGCGTCTGTGTGTAAAAGTCTCTGCGTGTGGAGGTGTTTGTGTAAAAGCGTCTGTCTGTAAAAGCGTATGTGTGTAAAAGTCTCTGTGTGTAAAACTCTCTGTGTGTAAAAGCTTCTGTGTGTAAAAGCGTCTGTGTGTGAAAGCCTCTGTGTGTCAAAGTGTGTGTGTGTGTGAAAGCGTCTGTGTGTAAAAGTGTCTGTGTGTCAAAGCGTCTGTGTGTCACAGCGTCTGTGTGTAAAACTGTCTGTATGTAAAAGCCGCTGTGTGTGAAAGCTTCTGTGTAAAAGCGTCTGTATGTAAAAGTGTTTGCGTGCAAAAGCATCTGTGCGTAAAAGCGTTTGTGTGTAAAAGCGTCCGTGTGTAAAAACCTATGCGCGTAAAAGTGTCTATGCGTAAAAGCTTCCGTGTGTAAAAATGTCTGTGTGTAAAAGCTTCCGTGTGTAAAAGCGTCTCTGTGTAAAAGTTTCTTTGTTTAAAAGGGTCTGTGTGTAAAAGCGTCTGTGGGCAAAAGCTTCTGTAAAAGCGTCTTTGTGTAAATTCGTCTGTGTGTAAAAGTCTCTGTGTACAAAAACGTCCGTCTGTGAAAAGTTCCGCGTGCGAAGAAAATATACGAGAGATACGATGCAAACTATTGTCTTGTGTTTGCGATATATTGTCTCGTCTGCCTATAATACATCTTTAATATATTGTCTTGTAATATAGTGTTTCCATACTAACAACAGAAGACTCTGCTCCTCTACGCTCTCGGGCCATCCGTCGTCTAGTTTTTCCATGGTTTGACTCGATTTCTCCATCATTTTACCCTCCATTCCAGTCTCCCCAAGTGCACGTCGGAGGACGGACCAGGGGGGAATCGAACCCCACCGTCACGCAATTGCCACCTGGCACATCAGCCTCAAAATCGCTCAAAATCGACCACGGAGGCCATCCCAATTAGGTGGAAGTGCCTCAAAATTGTCCATGTTTTCAGCCACCGCCCCCCAGACCCCCTATTCTCACTTCGTTCGCAATGAGCAACTTCGCCATGCTTGACAGCTGGCTTTCGTAATCACAAAACCATGGGGAAAACAGGGGTCCTACTTTCAACAACTTTGAACCCCATCATTGCTTTGCTCAAGCCAGTCCTTGGGCTGGGTTCTCGACTGCCATGCACTCAACCTTACTTCAAACAAGGAAAGGCACCATTTGGGCCTTTGTGTCACGAGACTAAGTCATCGACAGACTTCCTGGTCCACCAGTTCCAGATCCTCCACAAGCAACCAGAATTCCCTGCCAGAGGTTCGAATCTTGGGGCATCGGAGCAGAGTAGGAAAGTCTGCTGCTGGAACAAGGCCCTAACGCAGTCTGCACTTGGAAGCGATGTTGCATCGGTGATGCTCAAGTCGCCCGAGCCTAAGGTGGACGGTTGAGCTACTTTCAAAGAAGAAACTTCGAAGAAAAAACACACAAATATATTAATTCATTTATTGACCCATTTATTTATTGTATGCTGTATGAATTTATTTGTTTAATTTTGTGTGTTTGTTTTTTATGTCGATTGTTTGTTTATTTATTTATCTATTTTTGTATTTATGTGTTTATTTATTATTTTCTTTGTGTGGTCATTTATTAAGCCAAATGTATAGTTCTACAACCTACGTAGAAATAATGGTTTCCTATCGGTTTCTGGGATCACACATGTGAATAAATGTGAGTTCCCTTCTAGAGCCAACCAAGACTGGCCAGCAATTACGGTACATTGAACTTTTGCCAGGGCGACAGCAGCTAGCAGAACAAAGTTGAGGCCAAGAAGTAATGGAAGAAAGCTAGAAGGAGACAAGGAGGGCAAAGGGAGAAGAGCGGCGTGTGAGGCATTGGGTGATACCAAGTGGAAAGTAAGCCTGATGATGCTGATGATGCTGGTGATGCTGCCGGCGACGACATGGCGATGATGTCCCCAGGGTGGATTGAGCCACCGCAAAACTGTTTGTGAAAAAACCAGGGGGCGTAGCTAACTGTGAAGTTGCATACGGTTCGGGATTCCAACCCCTGCGAATACCTTGCTAAAGCAATAGGGACTTCAGCTAGCAGAAGCTAGCTTTCGTGACTAGCGCTCTTGGGGCCCTGCGCTTGGGCGGAGTCTGGCTGCGATCATAGCCTCTCCCAAAAAACCTGCTCACCTTTGATGCACCAGGTAGCATCATGTCACGTTGTGTGCTGTGCCACTTTTACAATGCAGTGCAACTTCCATACATACCTGTACAATCATGTACAATGCCGAAGCTTGGCCAAAAGACTGGAAGCTGATCACTTAGGCAGGCGCTGAGGATCCGAAACCGGCAGACGGACCCTTGCGCAAAGGACCAGAAATGTCCAGGGTCAGCACCTTGCAACTCAACATTCAGAAAGTGAAATAAACATGTTCCACAAAATAACTCCACCTTAGACTTGAATACTTTGAATTATGTACTGCTGTGCCTGCACCTCCCTCCCTCCCTCCCTCGCTCTCTCTCTCTCTCTCTCTTTCTCTGGGAAAAGCTGTCAGGTGGGAACTTGTAAAACATCGATGATATTACCGTAATATACATGAGCAATCATGAGCACATGTCCTCATTTCTAAAATAGACATCTGGTCTGCATCCTAGGGAGGCAACCTGGTTTTCAGCCCCCCAGCCAAAAACCTTCAATAACGTTTCTGGTACCCCAGAGTGGCAAAAAAAAATGCAGAAATAAAAACCCAGACGCCAACATCTCAGCGCGCAAGCACTTCACTTTTTTTGCTTCATGAAACTCAGGCCCAATGTTTTCAGCCTGTGCAAGAATGTCACCATTTAATTTTCATGAATCTCAGGCTTATGTTTTCAGCCACTGTGGGCGATTTCTACCTTCATTTTCTCCTATCCCTTAACACCTAGGATTTCATCTCTTTCCACCGTTTCATTTACCGGAACAGCTCTCCAAGTTACACTGGGCATTTCCGCAAATCTGTCCTAAACCAATGCTGCAAGACAAAACAAAACCTCAAACCCCAAGATTTCTTCTCGCACATCCCTGTTTTGAACTCTGCCAGAACAGCTCTCCAAGTTACACCGCGCATTTCCGCAAATCTGTCCAAAACCATTGCTGCAAGAAAAAACAAAACCTCAAACCCCAAGATTTCTTCTCGCACATCCCTGTTTTGAACTCTGCCAGAACAGCTCCATACACAACCACTCATTTCTGCAAAGCCATCCGCTATGGCCCCAAAAAACCAAGGGCCAGAATCCGGTGCTCCAGCTCTGTGCTTTCAACAACATCAACAACTTGTGAATGAAAACCTTTGCTTGGGTCTGGAGTCTAGGGGTCTATGTCGTGAGCACTTCAAGTTCCCGTGACCAAAATTTTGTTTGTGGATGAAAACCTGTGAGCTGAAGTTCCCCCTGGGTAGCTGCTGAATTCTATGGAAAAAAATGTTCCTGGATGAAAACCCGTGACCCCAGCCTTTCACTGACTCTCATGTTGAAAATCCAACTTTGGATAAAACCCTGAGCTTGACGTTTGGCAAAGCTCTTCAAAAACAATATATATATATAAACAAAAAAAATTATTGGCCTATGTTTTTCGACCAAAAAATGAAATCCTTTGCTTAACGTTTTTCGGATTTTGGCCAAAGCCATCTGTGGGCCAAAACCAAACGCTCCAGCCCTAGGTTTTTAGCCTCTGTGCCCCAACCTCTATTTTTAAAGCACTGTCAGAACTCCTCGCAGGAAACCATTGCACTGAAAGATCTAGAGCCTTGGGCCTCGACCAACGACAAGCTGAGTCGCTCGGCCTGGAGAAACAGACTGGACTCAACAATCCCACGGCAAAAATCTGCTGTGCTCCAAATGATCTGAAGAGCCTTTGTCCAAATTATTCCCTTCTACACATTTTACTACGTTACGTTACATTACGTCACATTTCATTACGCTGCCATACGCTACGTTACATTACGTTACATTACGTCACATTTCATTACACTGCAATACACTACATTACATCACGTGACATTACGTCAGATGTCATTACGCTGCGATACACTACGCTACATTACGTTACATTACGTCACATCTCATTACACTGCAATACACTACGTTACATTACGTTACATTACATTACGTCACATTTCCTTACACTGCGATACACTATGTTACATTACGTTACATTTTACATTCCATTACTTTACGTCACATTTCATTTTATTAGATTACGTTACGTTACGATATTTTACATTAAATTACATTGCAATACATTACATTACGTCACATTACGTTACATTACATTGCCGTACATTATGCTACACCACATTACGTTGCATTATGTTACACTACATTACGTTACATTACGCTACATTATGTTACATTACATTACGTTACGTTGCACTACATCACACTACATTATGCTACATTACGTTACATTACGTTACGTTACATTACGTTACATTATGTTATATTACAATAAATTACGTTACGTTACATCACATTCACATTACATTACATTACATTACATTACATTTTTACATTACGTTACATTACATTACGTTACATTACGTTACATTGCATGACAATTGAGTCAGTGAACAACCACCCCAAAAAGGAAAAAAACGCTAAATCACACGTGACCAGCGGGCAGCGTGCACCTTTTGCATCTTGAGCCAATGTCAAGTGGCAAGCGATTGAACCTGAAAGGGAAGAGATCCCATCATGCCTGTTAACTCCATGCACATCCATGGCATGCAATTAATTACCGATGCTTGAAGTCCAACCGGATGCATGTGGAGAAGCGCCTTAGCAGCTAAACTCCGGATCTCGGCGGGCGACGGTAAGAAGACAGTGAAAGTCCAAAAGGTTTTGCGGATGGAATTTTATCTCAACCACAACTGTGCGCTTAGCAACTTGCAACGGTCGCTGGGAGTCAACCCAAGGAAATGGCAAAGCAAAATCCAAAGGATAAACATAAACACAGATGGGACTTAGTCACATCCATGATGGGTGACTGGTTCGAAAGTACTTTCTGGGTAAAACCTTGGAAGTCAGGTGATGAACTTCATGTTGAGCAACATCAAAGCACGAGACCACTCCTGAAGGGCGAGACCCTTGGTCGTGATATCACTGCGTTCATCCTCTGATGGGACATGCTGGATCAGCACTTCGTCGCTGGTGCTCACAACCTCACAGGCCGAAGGGGTTGGGGGATCACTTAGAACCAAAGGATTGGGATCACTCAGAACCACAGGGTCACTTAGAACCAAAAAGCACCACTTAGAACCACATAAATAGGATCAGCAGAACCACAAGTCCAGATGTTGATGGTTGAAGCTGCTAAAACCAGCATGGTGGAATGAGACCTTTAGGGTAACACTTGGGGACACGGGGCTGGGACATGGGGCGGGTTTAGGGGACCAGCATGGTGGAATGATGATGATGATGATGATGATGACGATGATGATGATGATGATTCCAGGACGGCTCTATGCGATCCAAATTGCGGGGTTCTAAGCGATCCAAATCCCAAGCGAACACACGACCGGCGGAAGCGACATTCACACGATGTGTCTTCGCAAGGTGACGAAGCTTCTGGGAATATCCCTTTGGGATGATGGCTTTAACGGCCGAATTACCCTCCAAGATTCTTGGAAACATTGGGGGGTGAATGACTTGCCACAATTCCAACAATGGCAGCCCTTCAGAAAACTAAGCGCCGGACAGCGAAAAAAGATCTGATTCTGTTGTGCTGCGGCTTATTACGCTTTGCTTGCGGCTTCCCCATGAAAGGAGAGCCAAACTGGAACTGCCCTCCAACGCAATGACGTAGCCGGAAGTTGACTTCATCGTCTTTGAATCTCCAGCAAAGTCAGCGTCGCAGTAAAGAGGGAGATGGAGTTCATCCCGTGCGTCTTTGATGACCATGAGGTGTGCCAAGTCAACAGTAGTTGAAAAATAACCAAAAGGCGGGCAGCTCTCTTGTCGTCATTGACACTCCAGATTGTGATATGCTTAGCAAGGGGTGTTCACAGCGAAGGTCACATCAGTTTCCTGACAAGCCGGGCAGCAACTGGAAGCAACTGTCCTTTCACGGCATCATCGTCAGGCAGTAATGGTCCTTCCTCTAAATGAGGTGTTGGTGCCGCTTCGATTGATTTCCCACCCAACTCTTGATATAAAGAAAGGCACTGGCGTGTGGGAGCACTTGAACCCAAAACAAGCTCGCCGTTCAGAACTCGGTGATCACGGCCAAGCACACGACCAAACTCTGAAAAGGGGTCAAGATTGATATATTGTTGCAGTTCCTTCCACAAGGATGGATGAGAATTCTTGCTGCCACCTAATGTCAAATCATCTACGTAAATTGACATCAGCATGCGACCTGCTTCAAACCACCAAACTGAAGGCATCTTCTCTAACTCCTTTCCGTTCATCTTGTTTCTCAAAACGTCGGCAAGATACAATGTCCAATGTGCCCTGGACTCTGGATGTCCATAAAGTGCTTTGTGCAGTGGCGCGTATGGTTGAACAATGTGTCTTTTGTTTGCAGGAACAAGTTCCGGTGGTAATAAAACAAAGGTCGGATGCTTTGATTTCAAAAAACACTGGATACAGGCCCGAATGCAATCGGAAGTCGTGCAAGTGTTGTCACCTATCATGGAGTAAGCCATCACAAGGTTCAACCCAGCAATTGAACTTGGAGCACTGGCCTGCAACTCTTGGAAGGTGGCGGCAAGACCGTCTTGATCCTTCACTGCATCTCCCCGATAAACAACTCTAGCTTGATTTTCCAGTCATTGGTATGTTTCTCATACCCTTTTATTGAAACGATCACCATAAGAGAGCCAAAATGCACAGTGGAGCCAGAATACTTCAAGACATCAGCTTTTGAGATGAATTCAGACTCCAGCCATGTACCACCCTCCAACAAGCCATTCTTCTCGGAGTCTATGGCAGAGGGGACTTCTGGTCGTCCCCTCCATTCATGACGATCCAAGAGGCGGTGCACAAGAGCATGGGTGGTGACTTCTTTACAACCTACCTCATACATGACAACGTCCATGGGCATGCATGGGTTACCAAGCACAACTGTGGAACGATGTGAGTGGTCGGCCCTGGGCTCACAAGGCATGGAAAACACATGCTGGTTAACAACATGCGGAAATAAGGCATTAATCATGAAATTGCACAACGGACGTGGATAGAATGCAGACATTTGGGTCCATTTTCCCTCAAGGGGGGCGTGTTTATGGTGATGGCAAACCAAAGCTGACAGGCTATTTGCAAGTCGAGCGGACGACGTGACAAATCTCCAAAACTTCTTTGCAGGTTGGCCGTCTGCCTCTGCACCTACTGTGCCACCGTTGAAGGCAGCAGGCTGATGGAAGCGACCATCCCAAACAATACCGAGCCCACTCGAAACTGCAATCACCACCATTGTCTCAACACACATCAGCGACCCTTATAAACTGCTTCAGCAAGTTCTCACTGTCTGTACGCTCTTTCTTGACGCGAGCGATTGTATAAACAAGGATGTTTTGCTTGACTCAGGCGTTGCCGCTGCGACCAAGGTCTGCACCCTATTGAGCAGTGAATGGAACATCCAGGAAGTGCACGAGCTTGTTCAATCAATTGCTCAATGCTTTCTGGACACTCTAGATCGATGTCCTCCTTGCACAAGCGAATGACACGAACTCCATGTTCAGAACCAACAGCTCCAAGATTTGAATCCTTGTTGCGGGCAAACTCAAACAAAACATTCCCCCCTGTCATGGTGTGTCGTCCCGAACTAAGCTTATGTGGCTGCTCACCTGTCAGACCTACAGCACCTTGACATTCACTGGAACCAAAAATGAGAACTTCACCAAAAGCTTTCTGCAAATCTTCCTCGTCAAGAAGACTTTGAAGATCTTGGGCGATGTTGACAACAGCTGATACTCCGCAAGTGACTTGTGAGGGTTCCTCATCTTGCAAAGATTGCTCAACTTCGCAGTTGTTAACTTCCTGAACTCCGGATGCGACACCAAGGACGGGATCATCCCCATCTTCCACAGCATCAGGGGGCGGACATTCTGGAACTTCATCGTCATCGAGTCGATCATGAGATGCAATTGATGGTTCGTACTCAAAATCAAGTCCTGGAGGAAACTGCTCATCAAGCAATTCTTCAAGACCCTTTTCTTCGTGCTCAATTGGGGTTTGATCTTTCTTCCCGCATGCTTCTTGGTGCCGAGCTACGCACTCAGGTGTGTGATTTGGAGTGAAGGCCAAACATGCACGGCATCCAGGAGTTGCCCTAAGTTTCTGAATACGACCAAATTTAATGTAAGCTCTTCTGGATTTTTCTTTCATTTCTGGAGAATTCTCAATGAAAGGACTTGGCAAAGGTTCCTGGCTATCGAGAATTTCTTGATCCAGGTCAGAGAAATTATTTAATTAATGCTTTTTCAGCGGCATCCGCAAGAGGAAAAGAAAGGGTATCACGAGTGTAAACTTCTTTGTCTGGCACTTGGACACTTATATTTTTCCTTCGCGGAGAGCGGCGTTATCAAGCACGATCAAAACACCTTTGTACCTGAGGCCAAAGTCCAACTTCCAACCTGCCGTTAAAGCTGGGGAAGCACTGGGATCCAGTTTGGGCTTGTACTACGATTTAGTGCGATAGAACACAAGTTGTCCAAGGGCATAGTTGGCACCTCTAAAGCTAGTGTAAAACGCAATTTTCCATTTATCGATGCTGATAGCTACAGCTGCATACCTACAAGTGACTGGCCAAAGCTTGGGCATCATGGCAAAACCAGCTTGCAAGTGAAGACAGCGGCGGCATTCTTCAAAAGTCGGAATAATACTCTCACACTTGGCGTTGTGAGGCCAACGCCTCGGAAGAGACGTCTCTGGTAGCCAACCGAGCTCACGAATGGCTTTGATAAGCTCGGGTGCTGCATCGCTACGGCAGACTGCGTCTGGGTTTAAACCGCGGTCCAACAAAGTGCTTGAGGCATGAGTATACAAAGTCTGAACTCTTAGTGGTAGCAGGATACGCATTTACAATTCCACGGAAAGAGTCATACACAACCAACACCAAAAAAATCGCGTCCCCCTGGTGACTTTGAAACAATCATGTGGTCAACGGCAATCTGCTCCCCGAATTTGGTAGACTCAGGCAAGTCGGCATCAGGATCTTGCACACGATGAGACTTAACTCGTTTTGAAAAGAGCTTTGAACGATTACAATTTTCACACAAAAGATGCTTTGTAAAATGGTTAACGCAATGTTCGATGGATACAGTCGGCTCTGGCACTCACAGTTGATTCGGGCAATTTGGGCATGGAACATCTGGAGCTACTTCTCTCACTTCAGCTGGAACTGATGATCTATCACCTACATCAACGCCAGGCTCAACAGCTGGATCTGACAAAATGCCGCTTGGATCAGCTGGCTCCGCAGCGAGCTCTTGAAGCATAAAACTTGTTATCTTCTTTGCATTTGATCTCACAGGCCGATGGGTCCCGCACAAGGTACGGCAAAGATCCAGGGAACCAAACAAATCCCAAAGCATTCTGCTCAACATCAAGTCCGATTGAACGAACCATGGGGCATCATGGGGCATGAGTCCAAAAGGAAGTGATTGGCGTCTCTGGGAATCATTTGTACAGCACAAAAGGGAACTGTCATGATAGCCTTGCTCTCTCAACGCTTCATACGAAACCAAATGCTGGCCGGCACCAGTGTCTGCAGCCCCCTCCAAAATGCCAATGGCCTGAGAGGGCGTCACCATAGAACTAAGCGCAGCCACGGCTGCGACTGCAGCTGCAACCTTGACTGTTTCGGCTTAGCCTTGGATCGGCCTTTGAATCTGACTTACCCTTGGCTGGTGGTGGTGACTTTACATGGGAATACAAAGGCTTGTCACCATGGATGCAACCTGACGGCATTTGAAAGAAAATGCATGGTGTCTTTGCCTTATCGGCGGCTGACATGGGCTTTCCAGCGCTTTTGGATTTTGCTGTCGGTGGTGGCTTCGCACCTGCTTTCTTTGGCGGAGCCGGACTCGAAACCGCTTCAGTGACTGAAGGACCTGCTGGCGATGCTTTGGCTGGCACAGCTGGTGTCTTGTTGGACGGCTGTCCGGTTTTCTTAGGACTCTTGAGTGCCTGCTCAATGGCACGAGCATTGACATCCTCGCGTTCTTCAACCGAAAGTTGTTGGAGGCGTTCCCAAATAAATGAGAAATCCCTTTCGTACGACTGAGGCTCTGAACGCTTGATCTGGTTAATGGTTCTCTCAAGCTTCCGGACATGACGCAGCTGATGAAACAACCATTCTCCCAACATACGCTTGCTAGGCCAATCCTCTGAAGGAATTGAGTTGGGAGTACGCATCGTCAAACTTGAAAAATCCTGCAGTTCTTTGATCGAAAATTCTGGAAGGTGATCTGAAAGACACTTTGCGCGGTGAGTAATGCTCCACGATTCTGGTCCAAATCAAAGTGACGGGAAATCATGCTCAAGATGGCTCTTCCTCTGGGGGCTTCAACCTTGCGAGTGCAACCTTCAACATATGCTTGGACCTTGAAAGACAACCCAGGCAAACCTTTAATGGACTTAAGCAACTCACCTGCAAGCCACCTGTCAAGACGTGGAAACAAACCAGGCGACCCCACGCAATCTGAAGCCTTCACAGAATCCACATGAAACGCAGGTGCAATCCACTGAGTCAAAGCCTCTTCACCGGAAGTGTCAAGGCGTCCAAAACAAAAGAATGCGTATGAGTATGAGTGTGTTCTTCCATTGACGATAGTCGGATGGATGCACTGCTGGGCAAAGGTTCAACACAGCCCTGGAATCAACCAAATCTTTCCCGTTTTTCATGTAAAGGGGTATCATCGGCAACCAGTTCTTCCTCCTCATCATCATCCCCACCATCCCCTGGCCAGTTGCCATCATCTAGAGGAGGACCCGGAGGACCAATCGGCAAACGAAGCCCTGTTGGCGGCAAGGCGGCGAAATCATCATTGCCAAACGAGGGAGGTGCAACATGCGGCTGACCATTTGAAATTGCCGTGCTATTATGGCTCATTTGAGGGGTGTTTAAAGAATCCATTCGACGCGACAAACTCTGGATGGCTTCAAACAAAGGGTTCAACTGAGGGGTGATGTCAACACTCGGCATCCTCGGCGCCTCTGGCTCACGGTACGCATCTGGTGGAGTGGCGCTCAGAGCAGCCAGTCTCTCCTCAAGCCGGGCATTCGCTGACTGGAGACCTGAAACTTCAGACATGAACCGGGTGATTTCAGCATCTTTATGACCAAAAAGGCTAAACATGTTATGGACCCGGGACTTCTCTGATTCCATCTCGCTGGCCAAAACTCTATTCTGGTGAACTTGATCCCTCAACTGAACCTTATGATGTTCCATCTGTTCCGTCAACATTCGATTTCGGTGGATTTGCTCTTGAAGCTTCATCTTAGGGAGCTGCAAACTGGAAGCTTGACTGCAATTGGATTGGTACAAATTTCAGCCACATTGACCAACTCTTGAATGCGAACGCAAGCTTGTTTGTAAACATCCTGTGCCAATTGTTCCAAGCCCTGGGCTCTACCTTCCGATTCCTGGACTATCTTACGAGCTTGAGACACCATTCCAGCGAAAAACATGGGATCAATTACAACATTAACTTGCTGTGACCTCATATCATGATATTATATTCAATGGTGTTCTGAACCGAAGAGCACGGACCATTTGCTGGGTTCCCCGTGGGCAATTGTGACGACTGCGAAGCCGGACTATGTGCACAAGAAGTGGAAACAACCGCAACACTCTTGCCATGTTCAGGTGGTTTTGGCAAGCGCTTGATAACCTGAGAAATGTTGCGTCTTCCTGGGCTCTCACCACAGGCCGTTTTCACTCGACGGGAACCTCGAGGAGTATTGGATGACGATTGGCTTCCTGAACGTTGCAACATTGCATCACTAACCATAGCTTCAACCGACTCCGTACTCAAGTTCAAACTCGATGGACCACTACTGGAATTCATCTGATTGGAAGTTGATATCAAAAACACAATCCAACAGTTCAAGAAGCGATACTACTCACAGTGGCGCTGGACATGCAGCCAGTCAGTGAGAGGCTCAAAAAGTAAATTGGACTGTGCAAATCAAATGGACTGATGTTGCAGTCTTCGCTGCTTGCAACCACTGCGGTGCCAGGCAACTTCGCAGGGATATGGGTTTTAATTCAATGCAAAACGCCGCAGTGAAACTCAGCAGTGACAGGACAAAGCTGCGAAACCCGAGGCTATCTGAAAAATGGACGAACGCTTGCGGTGAAACTATGCAGTGAAACACGCACAGCAATAGTCCACCTGTCTTTGAAACTGCGGTGGAACTCAGCAGTGAAACACAACCACAGCTGGGGCTCACCTTGACTTGACGAAATTTTGACACTCGAACTTGATGACGTGTCACTGCAACCCAAGTGCCCTGACTCACTCTCGAACGAAATTGGAAATCAAACAAATCGGAATCAATGAAACTGTCAGCAACGCAGTGGATGACACAGCAAAAGAGCACGGTACTACTGGGAGAAGCGCCGCAGCAGCTTAACACCCAGAGGCTTTTAAAAACTACCGGTCTTCTTGCAGAAAGGTCTTGATCAAGTCAATCACGTGTGGATCTGACACGCTCCAGGCCGACCATTCCCACGGAACGAAGAGCCCCTCAGATGGTTTTTTGATTTGAATGAATGCAGCTCCTTCTCTAGGAAATTCCTGCCCGATCAGCCTATTGTCGTCTAGCAACAAAAAGCGGCCTCCAGGTGCAAGGGCTTTCAGCATACCCAGCTTGCCCGATATGCCGACTCGCGCTGTTGTAACTGCAATCAAACAATAAGATGCCTGAGATGTTTCCACAGTGTTCAACAACTTTCGAAGATTGTCCTGAGAATTGTGAATGTGTGACATCAACTCACACAATCTTGGCCTTCCCTGCAAACTGCTGTTCCACAAATTTTCTGAGATCCTGAATTGTCTGTCGATGAAGAGGCGGGGAAAAAAACTCAATCCTTTCAGACTTAAACCTTGATCTCCGGTCCACGTCGAGCACTTGGTGATAATCGAATGCTACGACGGTTGCTGCAGGCTACTGTGAACGATCCAACGCCCTCAGCCAGCCAGACGTAGTTCTTCACCGTCGGATGAACCTTAGCGTTTGGAGATGCGCCTGGGTTCCCCTGTCGAAGTGCGATTCCTGGAGCAGGATGAGAGTAACACAAACCGTCCACCAACTGCGATGTCGAGATGTTGCCAATGACTGGGAATTCCCTTGTCAAGTCAACAACAGTCTCACTTGAAGAAACCACACGACGAGAAGAAAGAAGTGCTATGGACAAGAGGGTGAGAGTCAATCCGCACGGTTCAGACATCTATGAGGTCCGAACCACCAACAGCAGGTAAAATAGGAGGACGGCTTCACCCCCCGGACAAAGACTATGCATTACGCGCCCCTCTAAGGCCTCAGAGCAGAATGAGCCATGGACATGCTCCCGAGGAAGTGGGGCAGGAGCAGCAAGCTAAGGCTAAGGCCACGCTCAGAATGCAAACTTCAGAAGAGGAAGAAGATGAAAGGAGCGGCATCATTGGGCTGTGGCTTCGCACCGCCTCCTCAAATCGAGGATAAGACTTTGGCTTCGCCTGCAGAAGTTCCGGCCGAGGACCAAGCCATGTGGGCGAAACTTCCTGTGTCAAGAATTGCTCAGGCGCTTGGGTGACCGGGACCTCGATCCCGACACTGCCTTCTGAGCCGCTTGACGGTTCCCACAGCGCCGATGTGTACAGTGGTCTTTGCTGGCCACCACTGTGGGCAACGGGCATGCTCAGAGGGTCGATGCACTGCTGTTCAGAGACGTATTCCTCTTCGCAGGACGCCCACCCCTGATACCTCTGCGAGTTCCAGGACTATATACCACTGCTCGTCGTACTCACGAGCGGCCACGTTCGGATCGTCAGCTCGTGAGGACGAGGAGGCAGCAAGGCCCATGCAGTGGTAATACGATACCACCAAACGTCGAGAGTGAAAAAGGTGGAATTTGAGTGATACGACAAAGGACAAATTACGGCTGATAACCAATTGAATCAATGAACAAGCACCCCTAAAAGGAAAAAACACTGAAACACACAAGGTGACGTGACCAGCAGGCAGTGTGCAGCTTTTGCATCTTGAGCCAAAGTCCATTGGCAATCGATTGAACCTGAAAGGGAAGGATGTCTATATAAACATGAAAGAGGGTTAGGTTTATCCCTAAACTTTCCAGTATTACATTATATACATTACGTTACAATACGTTGCGTTACACTACATTACATTACGTTACATTACGTTACGTTACATTACATTGCGTTACGCTACGTTACATGACGTTACTTTACATTACATTACGTTATGTGATATTACGTTACTTTACATTACATTACGTTACATTCTATTTACGTTACATTAGATTACATTACATCGCGTTACATTACATTACATTACGTTACATTACTGTAAGTGACTGGGAATTAGAATATGGATTTGTTTGAATAAGATAGACATTGGCTAAAATATAACGAATTCATGAATTCCTAAGGGGCCGCAGTTAGAATATTTGTATATATATATGTCAAGATCATTCTCCCAGCGGTTATTGTTGGTCTTTTCTGTACTGTACTGTGCTGTATATTGCCCGTATGGTACTGAGCGGTACATCATGTGGCGCGCAGCCAAGGTGTAAACCAAACCACACGGCAAAAAAAGTAGAAACAGAAAGGAAAAAACAGACGCAACGAAGGGAAATCAATTATTGGGAAATTGAACGAGAGGAAATATATATCCCACTTGTGGTGACCAACTTGGCTGTGGAACGGAGATAAAGCAGTGCGATAATGCGAACCTGCATTAGTTTCCATATTCTAACTGCATGATTTCTCCCAGCCTTCATGCAAACCGGTGGTGTTGGACAAACAAGTGTTGATGTTTGGGTTGCAACTTATGGGTTGTATTGTCACAGTTTGGATGCTGGTAGGCTAATGGCTACTCGGTTGCAAATGCTTACTTGAAGGTTAAAAAAAAAAAGCAGTGAGACGGTGGGAACCGACATAGAGTCATTCCGATTCTGCATTGCTTCCTCCCAACATTCATGAAAACCGGTGGTCTTGGACAAACAAGTGTTGATGTTTGGGTTGCAACTTATGGGTTGTATTGTCACACGTTGTTTATTGATAGGATGTTTGCTTGCAATTGCCTACCTGAAGAATAAAAAAAAGTTACATGGTGAGACCATACATTAATTCGATTCCCATGTTCTAACTGCATGAACTTGACCCAACCTTCATGGAATAAATGGTATTGGACAAACTAGTTGATGTTTAGGTTGCAACTTATGGGCTGTATTGTCACAGTTTGGATGCTGGTAGGCTAATGGCTAATCGATTGCAATTGCCTACTTGAAGACCCAAAAAAAAGAGACGGTGGGAACCTATATAGATTAATTCCGATTCCTATGTTCTAACCCCGTTGTTTTCTCACAACCTTCATGCAAACGAGTGGTATTGGACAAACTAGGCGTTGATGTTTGTGTTGCGCAAAAAGTCGCAGTTTGTATGCTGCTAGCTTCTTTGCTTGCAATTGCCTCCTTGAAGTAAAGCAGGGAGATCGTGGGAACCTACCTTAATTCCCGCATTCTAGCTGAATTACTTTCTTCCACCCTTCATGCAAACCAGCAGTATTGGACAAACTAGGTGTCGATGTGTGGGTTACATGGGTTGTATTGTCACAGTTTGTATGCTGGCAGGCTGCTTGGTTACAATTGCCTGCTTCAAGTA
>Ga0126342_10011415_pt1:5000-15872 | contig 15872 bp, 19 predicted proteins | sample Cyp1metagenome_FD_92528 | JGI IMG/M metagenome (GOLD analysis project Ga0126342, IMG submission 92528) | Coral microbial communities from Lord Howe Island, Old Settlement Bay, Australia - Cyphastrea 1 metagenome | ecosystem: Host-associated > Invertebrates > Cnidaria > Coral ... | reverse complement strand
TTTGGGAGCTATCCAAACTGATGATTTTTATAAAGATTTTAATTAGAAATCGATCATTTGGGGAATAGTTGTTTTTTGAAATTTTCAATGATCAACTTAAACCTTAAGTATAACAATGATGATTAAAAAAAAAAAGGTAAAAAACAATTGGAAATAAATAGAATTGGAAATAAAAATTGTTGGATAAAAAAAAATGATTTCAGCAAAGGAGGTTGATTAATCATGTCCCAGCCAAACGGTTTATTAATCCTGGGGGACCACCTTTTTTTAAATTACAAAAAAAAATTGGGCAGAGGGGGTTGATTAATACCGCGGGGATTATTAATCCTAACTTGACAGTATTATTGTATAAACAGATGTATTGTGTATGCCACTCACAAAATCGACTGGAGACTAAAAATCAATATCTAGAGCCTAGATGCCTTTTTTCTACATGTTGCCTACAAAGCGTGTGAATGCTGGGATATGTTTGCATGTGCCTTGGCTGGCAAAGCAAACAAACATAATCAGAAGTTCTATGACGTACTGGCTTCCTGCTTGTTCTCTCCACTCTCAATCTGACTTTCAAGACTGAGAAACATCAAGAGAGTCGAAAGTTCTGCTGACTTTTGTCATATCCTCTGAGCAGTCCCACATAGGAAAGCGGATCAGCCCTGGGAGTACTCGCTGAACAATCGGCCTGAGATGCCGGTGACGTCTATCTGCTGAGCATCAGAGACATCAGAGACTAGGCTTGCTGAGCATCTTGCTGTGACTCGTTGAGCGGGACAATCACATCCTCACATTGCTCACAGGGCAGTCCTCTACCGCTTCCAGGTCACTTTTTCATAACACGCAAACAGCTTTCTGCCCAGTGAACCATTGCATTGATTGGATATAGCTATAGCATGCGAAAATATGCCGAGCTCAAAGCATCTGAGATCCTTTACAGGACATGTTGGAAACACCCAATCCACCATCGTTCGACCATATTACCATATTGTATAGTTGAAATCATTTGACAGTATCTGAGATGCTTCCCGCAGAATGCGGAGATTTTAAGCGAACTTCAGCCGTGAAATGGTCGAAAAACACTATCAGGACTTCAGGGTGACACTAGCCTGTGAGACTCTCAGTACCGAACTGGTTGGAAAGTGAAGTCGATAGAGTCAGAACGCTTCCAGCCATCATTGAAAACCTTCATGGAAAGAATGGGAAGAATTGCGCAGACTCGCAGACGGACATACAATGCTGCTGAATCTCTCGCATACATCGCATACGAAAGATGAAACTCTTCAAGTTTGGGATCCAGTTGGCAGATCTGTAGACTCTGCATGCAGTTGAGGTCTGCACATAGTAGTACAAATGCAAGGGCACTGCAACGTTGTCCTACCCACAGAAAGACCATTGGTAGAGCAAGAGATAGTAAGAGATGTAAGTAAGAGGTGTAACTAAGAGGTGGAAGAGTTTCTTCATGCAGGAAATACTTGAGCCGCAAAGGGCCTCTCCCTTCTCTGGTGCCCCAACCTGGACAGATTTGTGAAGCTACGAGTGACTGAAAAACTCGACTACCAAACCCACAACGTGTGCGATTGGGACGCCCACCAAGCGACGAGACAGTGGAGGGCTTGTGCATCTCACTAGATCACCTTGGCCCAACGCCCTTGCACAGCTGCTGTACAGACCAGGCTGTAAGACCACCGAGTTGGTGACCTGTTTTGTCCTCGACTGAGGTTTCAGGCTGTAGGGCGACCACGACGCAGGTGTTGACATCGCCGTATGGGCAGAGCCAAACTCACAGTAAAGCTCTAGCACCTGCGCATCGAATTGCACCAAGATGCACCAAGCAATGTGAACTTGAGAAGACTTGAGACGGGAAGGAATTCAGTAGATTAAGCAGACCCCAAGAAAGGACTTGAATTCGCACAAGCACAATTCAGAAATCCCTCCAGAGCAAACAAGCAACCCTGAATCTGAAGCAGCAAGAATGATCAACAAACCGAACAAACATCAGTTGTGAAGGTGCGGGAGGTATGCAGAAAGCTGCAAAGACTTGCAAAGACTTGCAAAGACTTGCAAGCATCCAGTGGAATCCAGTCGAACCTGATTCATCTCAAAAGACTGTATGGATACCCTCTTGTGATACTTGAGGCAAGACAAAACGAAGAATCTGCACATATAACTGGTAACTTCAACTTAGTCTGCATGCGCAGCAACCACTGCCGATCACCCAATTTTTTCTCAAGTCTCGCGGCGCAGCTTCAGCAGAGCTCGCCTCTGGATTTTGACAAGCGACAAATGCCAGTTACAAACTCACACACAGGAGACTGCACGGAAGGAAACTCCAAGGCAAGAAATATAGCGCTTTCCAACTTGGTCTCCAGTTTATGAAACATGTCTTTCTACCAAGCCTGAAGGATGACTTGTGCTGGTCACTCACATTGAGATCAGCAAGAAAGCCGCCTAGGCAGCAAAACGCAAGAATTTCAGTGAGGGGCTTCAACAGAATTGAGGACCTCTCGAACATACTTTCAAAACAACAATAAATAGCTCAGCTATGCTCAGCTGCATTCGGCGATTCAAACACAGAGTTTGCCAAAACTTTGGGGCATTTATAGATTATTTATGGGCATTTGCATCTGTCAACACTCGCGACAAGGCACTGATGTTATCTCCATATTTGTTCCTGATGTCAGAAGGGGTTGTCACAATCCTCATCAGCTTCGTCTGGTAACTCAAGAGCTCAGGATCACCAACGGACCTCAATTTCCACGGTATTCACTGCGAGGAGAATTGAAATCGATGAGAATTTGCAGTCAAAATTAGTCAAATCATACAGTCATACAGAGTCAAAATCACAGGACTGTCCCACCAACTCCACAGCTTTAGACCCAAAGCTTCTTATCTCTCTGCGCGTCAGCTGTCTCCCAGCTCAAATCAAGACGGCCGAGTGGCTGCAGCCAAGTCGAGATATTCTCGTCCTGGGGAGTGCTGGCTTCTCACACTCGACAGCTTGCAAAACTTGCACCTTTTTGCAATGAAACTGCGTGAGTCTCCAGATTTCTGTAGATTTCTGGAAGGTTCAGTAGATTTCAGTAGAGCCCTTCCAGGGTCCAAACCTGACCGCGGCTGCGGCTCCTCGCATACCTTAAAAGTTTCTCAGTTGTCAAAATTGAGAAAGGAAAACTTCTTCTCCTGGATTGAAAACGATGCTCTGAGTCAGTTTCAAGTTTCTCACATCTGGTGACACTTATTTTAGGTGAGGAAAACTCATGAAAACTCCTCTTCTGCAAGACCGTCTCCACCATGAACCAAGGAACGAGCCACGAAGAGGCTCAGGGTCCAGGACTTCTGTTGGGCGACAAGCTGTTCTTTGCAGCATGTTGGCCGGCAGAACCTGGTTTTTTCTACGCAGAAACGGGACAGCGGCTGGGACTCCGATTCATAGCACCCAGATGGCATTTTTAGCACAATCGTTATGGACCTTGCCTCATAGACCAATTGTTCAACCCCATTTCCAGGAGGCACAAAGCAAATCTGGTCGCAAGTTTTCAGAGCCATCTGTTCTTTGGCCTTCAATCTCACTCCTGGGCCCAAAATTGATCTCAGCGACGACGATGGAACAAATGTACTAAGAAATGAAGTTTGTTGAAAGTGAAGTGAGTGGAGAACCAAATGCAAGCTGATCAGATTTCATCTCGATGCTCCCGAGGTTCCATTCACCCAGGTGCCGTTTGAGGACCTATCCTGCAGCAAGCGGATTACAGCGGCATCCACAACAGGACTGCCAGGAGTACAGTACATGTAATGCATGAACACTATTAGCTGTGACCGTATCATTCAGCAAATCCACTGCTTCAGCTGATCCTCAATCGTCAACTTCCAGCTTGCGCCATCCCGAGATAGCTGCAACACTGCGTGAACCTGACTTAGTCTTTCGCTCATGACTCTAGGTGTGGACAGCAGGCGTGTACAACTATTCTTCTCCCTTGTGTGGGGGTACATGATGCTTCCGTTTCGGGGGTGATTTTGCAAGGCACCCACTATGCACAAGACACTGGATGTTGCTGCTTACAAATCTTACAAGATTTGACAGCAGCATTATGTAGTCTCCTGTTTACGAACGCTACCCCAAAAATACTGTATAATGCTGGATAAAAAGGCAACTGGGGACTAGAAAGGCACACTTCAAGTGCAGCCTGCTCAAAACTGGTTTTGCGTCTTGCGCATCTGTTACAAAAAGGCTAGAGACTCCAATCCGCGATCGGAACAGGAGCTGCTTCCTGCCAGACTAGCCACCTTGGAAACATGCGGTGCACGAAGGGGGATGTCTACACTTCCTTCTCGACCGCACACAAGGGTAGGCTGCGTCGTAGTGACCAAAATCACCTGACAGTGTCGGCAAAAAATATATAGATACAAATGACCAGAGTCTGATTCATTCCTACAAAAATACCGAATGCACTAGACAAGTCCTACCCTCTACAATGTCACGTTGCTCTTCTTGTGTGTATCTGACACTTGGCAAGTTTCTGATCAAACACCGAAAACACCGAAAACGCGACTAGAAACACCACAAGACTCAAACGACTCAAACGACTCTTCTGCCCAACCTCAGGAGGCCGTGGCTTCACGGCAGAAGCAATACGCCGCAAGACGAATGCTGCTTCATCGTCCTACGAGGTGTGAAAACGTGGTGAAAACGTGGTCAAAGAGCATGGAGCTGTTGAGCTCTTCATCTTGACCCATCTCAAGTTGGCACCGGGGTAGAACCAGGGGGTCCTGCACGCGCTCGTTCCGATAAAGTTGTGCCTAGAACACAGAGGCGGATGAGACAAGCTGAGACAAAGTTGGACCAAAAGTCAAAGAATCTCAGCGATCTGCCTTGAGTGCATCATAGTCCCTAACGGTACAAAGCGCAGGGAAGCAGTCTGTTGAACTTGTCAGACCTGTCAGACCATCGATCCTACCGGTCGATGGAAAGTATAAACAACGTCCTGGCGTCAGACAGGCTTGAAACTGAGAAACTGAGCTGTTCAAATTTCAGAATAATATCATGTTTGCAACAAAAACGACAAGAATATCAAAGCATTTTGAGAAGGATCATTTTTTAATACTAATCAAACTCGTTGACATCAAGTCTAGAAATGTGTCCAGTCAGCCCAGAATGGCAAAGCTAGTGCAAGAGATTCAAAATATAATTAGTCATACATACTGTACTGTACTGCAAAAACATGCCTGCTGTCTGTTGCCAAGATCAACTTTCTAGCAGAATTCGCTGTAGCTGAACTCGTGTTCTCTCTTTGCTGCTCTTCTTTCTAGTCTAGCTTGTGTGTTCTTTTTGTCCCTTTCTTCTTCTCGTTCTTGCCCTTTTTTATCCCTTTTCTCCTTCTCCTCCTGTTTCTTCCTATCTTTGTCTCCTTGCTGTTGATTCTGCTGTTGGTGTGCTTCTTTTTCGTCTTGATTAGGATATGGCGCACGTTTAGTTGTTTGAAAGCAGCAGGGATCGAGAGTAGGGTAAATGGTTAGAACATAACTGCTCCTAGTAGTGTTTAATGTTGCTGCTTCAGTTTAGATGCTGCCGGCCTTGGGTGAATGTTTGCTCCACTTTTTTGAAAATAGGTGTTCTCTTGCTGCTCTTTTTGTTGAAAGCCATCATCGTATCTGGCGCCTAACTTCGCCGTCACAATGGAAAAAAATGCGAAGTTAGTGCCCTTCCATGCCCTTCCGTATTCGAAAAGCCATCGAAAAGCCTTGCAATCCAGACTTTGGGAGAGAAGTCAGTTTGTAGACAGCATCTGCTTACACCCGGCAATTGACCTCTATATGGCTTTCTCACAAAGGAAAAAGATTATCGGCCTACCCGCCCCCAGTGGTTTCTACCTAGATGATCAGACATGCTCAGAATCAAAGTCATTTGCTAGGAGAAGAGCATAAGAGTAAATCTTACCAACCACTGCAACACATCTATTCCAACTGGTCTATCATGCCCAGAATCTCGAATGGCTATGATCTCACAGCCGTCCTGCCAAGCACTCGTACATGGCCTTAGATGATCCCAACCCAAAGCAAGGAAGCCTTTGGCTGAAACTGCTCTTCACTTGCACTCTTGTTGCAGTGTTGCAAAATTGAGCACACACACACTCACAAATAGCAAAACAATGCAAACAATGCAAAACACACATATCATATAGCTCAATGTTGTGTAGTATGTCGCATCTGTTGTTGTTGCATGTTTGCAACTCCAAATGCCATTTAAAGGTGAGCTGTCTACTTCGTGGGTAAATGCTACCAGAACAATTGCATCCAAGGTTCCAACGCAGCTTGTGGCTCCTCAAAGCAGGCCAGCAAAACAGCACGGCCCGATTCGTTGATGATTCTCTCTATCAGAGACAGCCTCGGGTGCCGGCTCAATTGCAAGAGACAGCCGTAGATGGGATCAGAATCTGTGTGCTTCAGACGTTTTTCTGGATCAAGGAGCGGCCCAAAGAGCTGGAAAAAGAGCTCCCATTCGCAATTGCGCCGCAGGGCTGAAGAAGAATTGCTCTGGGATTCAACCATACCTACGATTCGCTTTCAAGAGCAACGCAAGTAGACTCACCACAGAGTTAGTGATTGTCTCCAGAAATGTCTGAAATGATTTAGCAGCGCTGCCAGCACTAGCTTGTGCCATCTGTTGCCACAGCATGATCAAGCCATCAAATTGAAAACAGAAAGATAACTCTGAAGAGTCCAGCGTTGCCAGGTCTTACCATCTTCATTCGACCCATTCGACCTTGATTCCATCTTGACTCACTTGCCTCGCCCCCAACCCTAGGTACCTTCCACCCACTGTGCCGGAAGCTCCAGAGCCAACCCCGGACTCTCCAATTGCCGAAGATTCAAAGCATCATACAGCTGCCTCTGGTTTGAGAGCCACCCATTTGTACTCACTTGCATCTTTGTGCTTCATCACATCTAGCTTCATCCCAACAACACTGATTGAATTGTCTTTGAGTCTTTGGAGTCTTGCAAATAAGCATCAAGCAAGTGAAACTTAACTGCCACAATTGACTGAAACTGATATACCCGCAGTGAAAATTGTCAAATGAATTTCTCTGCATGGATCCGACTTGCAAAATCAGCTCAGCTATGGCCTGCAGTGGCCTCTGGATCGGTCTGGATCTGCAGTATCAACAATATCCTTCCAAAATACAAAGGCCTGCAGCTGAGACGATGCAGGACTTTGTGAAAACAACCCGTTTTTCAACAATTGGGAACTCTTGGGCAACAACTCGAAGGGGCAACTCTTTGCTCTGCCAGACTTGGGGCCACCCGCCTTGTCCTCCAACAAGCGTCGCACTTGTTGCCAATGTGCTTGCCAAATACTGTGGCAAGCTGCAACTTCTCCAAGAATCAAAGCATGCATCAGCCTCCTATGTCCTTAGCAGTCCACATCACTCAGCTCCAAAGCAAGAAAACTTTCTCAGCAATCGGACCACACCTGAAAATCCTGAAGTTTGAGGCTGCACGGATGATCAAACAGCTGCAATTCATTGCAAGATGCATGGTTGCGAGGACGGTTTAGCTCTGGTACAGGTGACCACACGTGGAGGCCACACCGAGCAACCAGACAAAGACCAGAAGTCCCGCCAAATGTTTTGGGAGAAAGACCAAGACATTGCAACTCACGACAGATCAAGAAAGATCAAGATAGGTCAATAGACTCAGGGGATAGACTAGCAAACCTCTCTGTGTGCAGTCCAAGCTCTGGCTGCTTGCCAATTGGGTTTCCAGTGGACGGCGACCAGAACTCAGTATGAACAGGGAGCTGTTTTGGCCTCCAAACAACTTGAGGCACAGCCAATCAAGGTATTACCAGAGTCTCGTTTTTGCCCCTGTCAACAAAAATTGTTTTCTTGGCAAGAGCCCCTGTTGGATATAGCCAATTCCAGTCTCAAATGTGGAAATGTCCGTTCTTTGAGCACAGATTCCTGTTGTCTTTGGAGTGTGTGTTTTTCCAAGGAAAAAACAACGATTTCCACGTTTCCCTTGCAAAACTGTTTCAGCAACAAAGGAGCCACCACTGCCAGATAACTCCGAGCACAGTGATGAACCAACTGCCTGTCCGAGCTAAATCAATGTGGGAATCGAGACTGCAAGACTTTTCTCAATGGTGCACACTGGTGTTTTACTGGAATATCTGGAATCGAATCGAAAAGGCAATTTTATTCCTAGAACTCAACTTTCAACCGCAGCAGACATTACTGAGGCGCCAATCCCTCTTGATCAACAAAATTTGACCGGGCAGGTGACCCAGGAAACTCATCATTATGTATACCGTATCTAATTTGACATATGCTGGATATACTACAATCCAACGTGCACGTGCCGATATCAATAGAATGACGCTCTTGTGCTGAAACAGTTTCGCGTGTGAATATGATATAAATATATACATATAAAATTACATATGGGATCGGGGAGAATTCGAGCCCCCTGGAAGCACGAAAACATGCCTGCAGCTGTTTCTCTTCTATACCTGCCTTAACACCGTTGTCACAAACCTCACATTCAGGGCTGCCCCGAACAGCAAAATCCTTCTATTTTGAGCAACCACCAGCCTCCACAAAAGAATTTAGCAAACACATCTAACCCTAGAAAGCATAAAACTGACTCTTGGATTACACCCTGAAGAACTGTGACGGAATACAGCGATCCTGTCAGAAGGCTTGCATAATCCTTAGCAGCTACACCTGTTCCCTCAAAACAAATCCTTGCATGCTGGCCGACAGATTGTCTCCCCCTGCGCGGGCAGTTTGTCTTCCAACGTAAACTGTTTAAGACAATCAGTAACCCAAGAAAACCACAGATTGCAAAGCGGGAGAAACCATGACCGCAAAATGCCCCTACAACCCATCATTCTGCATACGCATCATGGACACAGGCGCCACGTGAAAGAAGATCCAGCCCCCAAGAACATGAGGTGTTTGTATTTCTTGGGGTGGTTCGCTGTGGAAATGCTCCGGTGGACAGCTTCGGAAGACTTAGCCTGTGCAGTTCGTTTGGTCTGTAAGATTCTTTCTGTAAGCAGCAATGATACCACATGATGTCGACGCTCTGACTTCCATGTCATGCTTGTTGGTTATGCAATGAGTGAGCATCTCCTGCGGGAGCATGAGCATCCGGTGCAAGTCCAACACAGCACATCATGATGATATTGACAGCCTAATCTTCTCAAATTGCGACAATGATTCCAAGAAAAACAGAATCCTGTTACAGCATGCACAACGAACAAAAAAATCCTGAAAACAGAATTGCGTTTGCCTCCCCCGAGGCCTATTTTGAAGTTTACATATACAGTATCCATGTTTGTGTGTATGCAAACCTGTTTTGTTTGTCCGTCTATCTATCTGTCTGTCAGTCTGTCTGTCTGTCTGCACGTGTGCCCGTCTGCCCGTCTGCCCGTGTGTCCGTCTGTCCATCTATCTATCTTCTTGCCATGGACCAAAAAAACCATAGGCAATAGGGGCCCTCTCATGCTAAACCATGAGAAGGTCCCTATTTCCCCTATTTCCCGTATTTCTGGGCCCAACCCCAAGACTTGACATGGGCCAATTTGTGCATGTCTGGGATAGGGGAATTAGGGGAAATAGGGACCCTCATGGTTTTGTGGCAGTTGATTTGATGGGTCAAGTCGTGCAGGCAGGTGAGTTTATAAGCAAGGAGTTGTGCTCACAAGCAGATCGATTATCTTAGATGTTTGATGTGCGTTCGTTTGAAGTTGGATTTGCCTTTGACGTTTTTGTTGATATGGATTGATTGGTAAGTGGATTGAATGTGCACACGTTGTTTTTTAAGATTGATTTGCGTGAGGATATGCAAAAGTAAGATGCCTTAGTAGAACGTCATACTACAAGGGAATTGGAGAATTAAATTGAATACCACAGAACATATAGAACATACTATAAACCACTTCATCCACTTCCCAGGGGGCTCGGTTCCCCGCAGTTCCCTTATTATATCCAATATACATGTTCACCCTTGATGCTAATTGTGGATCTAGTGGAATTGTATCTGTTCATACATACACCTTTATATACATATATATAAGCATATATATATACATGTATATATACTTACACACCTACATCTGGACATCTGTGCCTCCAAGATCTGCCACCAACGTTTGTCTTCCTCCAGCGCATCCTGAAGCCCTGCTTCGAGCACCACAGTCACAGGGGCGAAGACGCGAACAGACGCTGTAGACCTCAGACCCGCAGATGACGCAGACAACGGTGACTCCGAATGAGTCCACACGGAGAAACGAAACGATTCAATCTTCAACGCAATGTTCTTCTCGTCCTCTTCTCGTACTCGTGTCCTCTTGTGTCCTCTTGTGTCAAATGCGGAGAAGAGCATGGTTTTTGTATGTTTTTGTTGTACCCATCAGTGGCCACGAAATTCCACTTCTGCCCTGTCTATTCTCCCTGCCAAGTCAAATCTCAGAATCCAAGGTCTCGACGCGCAACCCCATCGGCCATGCCAAATCAAGCCCTGCTCCCGCATTCAGACGATTCGTCCGACGCGTCCCGAAAATGGCGTGTCATGGCACACGAGACGACTGAAAAAAATGTGTCCTTTTTGTACTTTGCGAGGAGACTTCTGAGACTTCTGCTATGTGGCTATGTTGTAAGGCTCATACTTCATATCACCCATATTAAACGATCTAAGGGTGCCTTTGGTGTTGCTTGCTGGGAACCAGTTTGACCTGTCCATGGTGAGTTTTGCTTCATCCTCAGGTGTCCTCTCTATACAGCATTCTGCATTGCCACTCAAAAGGGTGTCAATTCGTCGAGGATGTGTGCTTTGTCTATGAATCTATTAACATAATATAAGACGTCTCTTATACAT
>Ga0126342_10011414_pt1 | contig 15872 bp, 15 predicted proteins | sample Cyp1metagenome_FD_92528 | JGI IMG/M metagenome (GOLD analysis project Ga0126342, IMG submission 92528) | Coral microbial communities from Lord Howe Island, Old Settlement Bay, Australia - Cyphastrea 1 metagenome | ecosystem: Host-associated > Invertebrates > Cnidaria > Coral ... | reverse complement strand
TATCTATGACGTCCACTATCCCCAACCATTCCTATAAGAACAATTCGGTTGACTTAGACCATGCGTGTTGTATGGGCCAAAAAAACACTTTCAAACACTATAGCCGCTGCTGATTCCGAGGGTCTACCCCATGCCCTTTGCCAGAGCGGTGGTGGACCTTATCGAGGAAATGAAGGCATCCTCTCGAGGTCAACCTGAACTTGGTGACGCGGTGCCCCCAGCTACGACCACTTTGGCCATGGAATGGAAAAGTGACCATGAATTGTGGGAATTTGTAGAGTTCGACCAGGTGTTCACGTATTTACGGGGATCAAAACGGTTGAACATACCACCAGAGTTTCGACCATTGATTCCCAAAAAGATTTAATTGGCAATTAGTAGAACCAAACCCAGGGTTCGATGATTTATGTCAAATCATCACAGTCTTGATGCGCAATTCTTCGAACATTTTCTGTACTTTACAGAGTTTTTAAGATTTTGTAATGCAAATGTCGGGTCCGGGTGAGAAACCCATGACCAACCCATGATTTGCATGTGGAAACCTTAGGTTTGGGAACCAAAACCCTGGGTTTGGGAACCAAAAACCTGGGTTTGCTGGAAACCCTAGGTTTGTGCAAACCCGTGACCAACCCGTGACCAACCCGTGTTTTACCCGTGACAACCCGTGATTTTTTTCACGGGTTGAGACCCTGAAAAGTAGGTGATTTTTTTCATCATTTTTTCACGAAAATTTCGATTGATCGGGTTGGTCAATTTGTCGAAATTCATCGCGTTTCAAACCTGCAATATCAACGTTGGATGGTGCACGGTCCCGATTGAAAAAAGGCTCTCTGTGATCAATGTTAATTAGTCTTCAGTCGAGATTATGCTTATTGAAACATCAGTGCATGGGGTAAAACATGGCTCCGACTATTTCCGACTGGTGATGTGTTATTGGGGTAATTTCTTATACCTTATATAATAAGGAAGGTCCATACCTATCGATCGGTCATAGGTTTGATATGAACATAGATCCGCAATAGCCACTCGAAACCTATTTTGATTCGGAAAGCAAAGCATAGCATACCGACGCCATTTTGGTTTGATTGTGGGTAAACCAGGGTTGTATCTTACCCTCAGGCTTTAAACTGCTGGACTCCATGGCTTCCCAGCAGTGGAGCTGTGAAACTTTGGTGGCTGGTGTGGATCATGTCTTGAATGATGCCGAAGATGAAGTAGAACTGATGAAGCAATTACAGGACTCATCTTTTCCTTGTGATTGCTTTCGTGCTTTGATGCTACATTCCCGTTATGGAGCACTTCATGACCATAACCATCATCCATATGGCAAGCTGTAATTTTAATTATGATGGTGGCTCCTTGCAGTATATAGGTCAAGCCTATAGGTCATGTATCACCATGTAACTACACCTGGAAAAACGAATCCTTTGTGCTTCCCACATGCATCAACATCCGCATGTGCATAATTTATGATGCATTGATCAACCAAGTACATGTACCTGCCAAGCATGAAGGAGATTGATCAAAAGCTTGCAGAACATGGTAAGCCTACAAACAACTCCGTGGAACCTGCCTCGACCTCAAAAAAATTGAAGGTTTTGTGCATACCCAAGCTAGGACAAGTCCAGTGTTCCCACACAATCACCCGTTACCACGGCTGCAAGGCTTCTTCTGGGGAAACCTTGCCGTCCGCTGCCGAGACACTTCCGGTCCAAGCCTCATGGCTTGCGCAAAGTTCAAGACAACAGTGGTTTTGAGTATATTATAGGCATGCAACTGCAACATCCCATGCCCCTAGGCCACTGAAGAGGAATTGGAGGCATCCCGAGCAGGTGCTAATGCTGTCAAGCCAGGGGAATCAGTTGTGCTCCAGCTGCAACTCAAAAGTCGTCAGATTTCTAGCTGATACTGATCTTAAATGGCATTTATCTGAAGTTGTCTTGATTCTTGAAACTGTGCTGGCTTTCATGATGAACTTGAAGTATGCATGACAACACGGAGTGAAAAATGTTGATTGAGGATTCCAATGCGGGTCAGAGCCATCCAGTGGCAACACCTGTTCGTAAACGGCGTGAACCTGCTCAGTCTGTTGAGTGCTTGGATAGTCAGCCTGAAAAAAAAATGCAACGACCTAGTCCTATGGAAGATGCAAGTTCCAATGATGGCACCCCTTCACCTCAACTTGAAGTTGCCACAGCTGATGCCAAGAAGCCAGAGAAACAACCAACGGAAGCGCAGCCCACACCTCGGGTTGAAATTCGATTTGGTGGCATGACCCATCGCCAGGCTTGGTTTTCAAATTCCGTTCATATGTAAAAAGAAATGATTCAATTTTGGTTTTACGGGAAAGCAAGGTATCATCCAATGTGGTACATATGACATGTAACATAACATGTGTCGGGAGCACAGCCGCCATTTGTACACAAGCTTAGTGAATATAGACTAATATAAAATAATCTGAGTGAAAATCCTTTTGAATAGCAAGTGAATCTTTCTGGAGAATACTTGTGTGACAGTTGATGTTTTACTTGAATGATACATTAAGTCAAGATTGATCAGCATGTTTACACCCTGTAGCTACAGCTTCGTCGAGCGGCCAAAGCACGGGTGGACCGTATGTGCAAGGATCACCCGAAAAGGAAGGAGTTGAACTGTCCCGATTGGCTTAAGAAGGAATGGCAAGGTGGTGGGTCCTTGTCCAAGGATGAAGTTGCAGACATTCTCCGTCAAGCCAATTTCAACAAGGATTGTTGTCTGAAAATTTTGTTTTGGGCTTACATGCACAGTTGATAAACCCCACACTATCCAAGCTAGGAAAACCACTTATCGGCATCACCTTTGCACCATGTATTATTTTCACCCTGGAAGCCAAAAAACACACTTATGATTGATCCTGCTTTGCAGGATGAGTTCATGGCTACCCTCAAAACCGTGATCACCAAGAAGCAGAAGGTGATGGTTGAGTTGGATGAAGGATGGTACAGCGAAAGTGAAATGAAGAACGATCTTGGGTGGAACCAGTAGGGACCTTACCACCATGATTTTTGAGTATCGTGTTTGCGCTGACCCAGCGGTGTTTTAGATATGTTTCTCTTACCAACCCCACTGAAATCAAGGACCAGAATCGATGGAGCTAAGAACCGATGCCTTGCTATGCCCGAGACCCATGTCAGGCCTACCAACCATAATGATGCGTGTAATTGTTTTGATTTCGCAGCAAATGTAAATTTGTTTTTCAAGGATGCAATGCTTTGAGTGGTTTTGATTTCAAAACCGAAACCATACCATACCTCACTGACCTATTGCCTTCCGACCTATTGCCTTCCGTCAGGAATAACGCCTACGACGGCGTCCAAGAGTTTTGGGTGATTGTGAGGGAAAGCGGCAAGAAGACTACTGAGTCTAGCTACGAGGAAATTCACGCAAGGGCCTCTAAGGCCCCCAACATTTTTTGTAGAAGGCCGTGTTCAGGGTAGAATAGTCATATCCTTTTGACCTGGCGCAAGGCTGACAAGGAGCCGACCTTCAACATGACAGGCGAGAAATTTGGGGCTCTGAAGTTGGTGGATAAACGGGATGAGTCCGAGAAAACCGCGAGTGCAGCGGATCCTGCACATGACCGCTATTCCCAGGAGTGATTTTTTTTGGGGGGTTGCCACACTTCCAAAATTGAAATCATGGTATCTTTTTAAGGGTGCATGAGGGTATAATCATATATATGCAAATTTTAATTGTTGATTGTGTTTTGATTGCGAAATGATGTGGTGCTTCGAGACTATACAGAATGTATAGCATGACCAAAACAACCTGTGCCTGCGTGCATGGCATGACCAAAACAATCATATCATATGAATCACAATGAATCACAGTAGACCTTTGCATTGACTGGTTTCCAGCATTTTATATCCACCAGGTTCGTGATGATCTCAAACGATTCTTGGAATCCATGATGAGCAAGTCTGGCAAACTGAGAGCTCTCGTGAAAGAGCTGGGTGACAAGTACTCCAAAGATTCTGCTGCTGGTCAGCCACTATACTGATTTAGAAATCCTACATGCACAAATACCACGCAATGAAACTTGAAAGGAATGGTTTACTATATATGACCTACTTCTCACGACTATACCCATGTTAGATCCTTCGCAGGACACCTTGCCCCCCAGCCAGCTCGCTAAGGAACATTCCTGCCTTGCAGCAGGCCATAAAGGAAATCGATCGAGCATATGATGCCTGCAATGATGCGTGGGCACGAGGGGAAGCTGACAGATTTCGGTCTAAGGCGTTACATACTCAGCCATAGTAGTCATCTTTCTAGGGGACAGTCCTCACTCCTCACAAACAAACCATATGAACTGCCACTGTGAAATACACAAAGTAGTCAGCCTAAAACACACAATGCATTGCATTCTATTGCGTTGTGCATCCAGTTCTCATGAGGTTCATCGACATGGCCGAAGCGAACATGAAGCAGGCAACTTTTACGTTCATGCCTCAACTCTATAAAGGAGGGTTCCATAAAATGCTTACTTTTGGAAGCTTCGTTTTCTTCCACCTTCATATATACTTCTCACCAGTCTCCTATTATTGAGGTGCAGCAAAGCCTTGGCAGTTGAGAACAAAGTCAGGACATTTGGGATTGGTGGCCTCTAGATCTTCATCGTAGGGTTATCTACAACACCACCAATGTTTAGGAAACCAATGGTTGAATAAACATGGGTGTCCACCGTCATGAGTTATCCTGACATTTATTTCCACTGTACTGGTTTTCTGGGTAGATTCCATTTGAACCGGTGCAGGAATGCGAAGAAGTACTACACCAGAGATAAGCCTGGTGCTGGATCGGCTGAGCCAAAGAAACCAACCGTGAGTACCAAGGGCAACGCAGAGAAATCGAAAGATAAGGCAGATAAGAAAGCCAAGAAAGACAAGAAGAACAAAAAGGGTAAGTGAAATGCAATATGGCGTGACTACCCTTGAGTTTATTTTGGGGTTCACAGGGGACATTCCCATGTGAATTTTGGTTGTCATCACTTAGAAGCTCATTTTGCGTGTGCACATGCTTCAGGATTTTCAATTCAAGAATCACACCAATACTTACGTTAATTGATGAACCTATGTATGCCATCAAAGCTGTGTTCAACATACTGGTTCACAGAACAGTTGTTTTTTTGGAGGGGATGTTTGATTCAGGCGTGTGGGAACGCAAGAGCTCTGTGATCATAGACTTGAAGAACAACTTAACTTTGGGTGTCGGGTTGAAAACCTGTAGTGCTCCAGCGGGCGGCAATCCCATCAAGTATATTGGGGTGTTGTGGTACATTGACCCGTAGTGATGGCTGTCCCCTTGATAGGGCCCAAAAAAACTTTAACTATAACCTTCAATATGAGGTCATTATACTTGTTGCTTTTGGGGTATTGCCTCCGCAAGACGTGCGGGATATTGCACCCATCACTTTCTCTTAGTTTGGCTACCTGCTGCAGCGTGTGGTTGATAAACAGGGCTTGTTCAGCGGGGCTGTTGGGATGATTGCACATGTTGAGAACAGTCTCAAGATCTTGGACGATAAGACCGAAAAAATGAATCTGGATAGAATCCACCCCTGACTGCTCCCTTTACTATAATACAGGATTCTACTACTATAGTGGTTCACCTGGATAACCTCTTCTGAACCGTGCCACCTTGAATTCAAATAGCCACACCTTCCAGTAAAACCCCAGGGTTACTGACCTCTCCCAATGATCCGCTGATGCCAGGTAGGCCTGCAGGGCGTGCTGTTCGCAACTTCAGTCATGAGATCGGCACTGGTGTCCATTCCTCAGGGGCCAACCAAAAGTGGTGAAACCGTGGAACCAACACAAGTTTTGAACTCAACTATCTTAGCCCTTCCGGCGCAGCTTTACTTGGCCCATGTCTATTCAGATATCGATTATGAATCATAGATATAGATCCGTTTCCATGCAATGCCGTGATGGATGATGGTAGTGATGATGAAAACTGGTTACATGAACTGCTTACATGTCACCGGCCTGCCCCTTGACTGCAAACTAGTTCCAAACAAATCCAAAACATGTGCATGCATGGTGATATATGTCACTTGAACATGCGTGTTTCACCATGTCATCAACCAATGATATCAAATGATGTTTTTTTGTTCATCCTGAGGATTCTAAATCTTCATTTCCGAAACCGATTTGCACGCAGAAACCATCCTTTGCAGCAGAGTTTTTGAAGACCACGGACACCAACGATGCTGATCCCAAGAAACGAAAATTGGAGACCATTCCCAAAACAAACCCAAAATCAGGTGGGGACAACATTTGGTTGAAACGGTTGGGCGACTACATGGAACGATTTGTGATGTTGAAAAATTTTCGAAGTTCTCTGGAACAAACAATTCCTGATGTGGTGACCTTTCAACTTCCACCTCTGGATGCCTTGTCAGGGAGAGTAATACGTCACTGCTCCACTGTGCTCGAAAAATTGTTTGAAACAGAAGCTCCATTGACATGGAAAATTGGTGTTACTCATTGTCCTCACTGGCGTTGGACGAACCAACTTTATGGCTACAAACATGGACGGGAAAAATTCAAACACATGCTGATCATGTACATGGCTCCAGAACCATTCAGTGTGGGTATGTTGGAAGCAGCTATGATCGACAAATATCAGAGCAACTGGACCAAAAAAAACATTCTTTATGTTTCCTTTAGTAGTTTTCTTTGGTGAAAGTTTGGGTTGTTGGTTTTGGGTCTTCGCACTATTTTTGTTGAGAACCACCACCCTGGATAACATACAGTGATCCAACAATACCATACCACTACCCCAATCCACCAACTGGTTATTGAATACGGTGGGTACTGAGTTCATTTTCATTGAGAAATGTTAGTGGGCCATAGTGGGATATTGGTTTATCCCCTTAATCCCTTATATATATGCATGCATATAAATTAATATATATATTTAAAAGAAACCATGTAGTGTGCACATACGTGGGAAACCATGTAGGAGTACCAACAACAACGGAGCCACTCATCCAAGGCACTGCTGGTTGCAAAAACATCAAGTCAGGCGGCGACTCTCTCCATGAGGATGGTGAAACCTTGGGCGAACAAGTCTACATGACTTACGTGGTGTACAGGTCTTTCCGTTTTCCACCTCCTGTGGAAAGGGTTGCGCCTAGTCTAGTCGTTTTGTAAAGAAGTTTCGGTGATTCTGGGTGTCAAGTGTCATATCCTTTGGTACTATAGCAGTGTGATGGCTGAAAGTGGCCAAGCGCAAGAAAAATGATTTGCCACCCTGCTGAATCTGAACCATCTCATGCGACTTGAGAATTCTTAGTCAAGTGGCATGTGTTAGCCGAAGGTTTCCAAAATTTACCACAATGTGGAACGACATGGCATGGTATTAGCCCCTTACCCTTGCAACCTTCCATCCGGTTTCTTTTCCTCGCATGGCTGAGGCCTCTTGTGCTTCGGTTGTCCGGAGCGCCAGAGCAGTGGTGGCCGATGTAGGGGAACGTGCTGCATCCAAGTCCGCAGGGCTTCTTGAATTATCCAACCGTTCAGAACGCAATGCTGAGCGGGATTGTAGGACGCTTCTTACCAAAAAACATGGGCTGGTACTGCCAATTCCTCAAAGTCGGTTGGATACTGGAGGTGAAGGTAAGGGCGAAGATGTTCCAGTACTTCGCTTTCGTGATTGGTGTAACTTTTTGGTCAATGGCAACCATACACACCTTCTTGTTGGGCTGCAGAAACCTGACCACAAAAGAGAAGCAGCAATTTTGCAACGGTTTTGGGATAAGTACAGGTACCAAGCACCGCACCACCCGGTATTCACGCTGGCAGACAACAACCTGCTCAACTTGGGAACTTGTGTGCCTATAGCCTTCCACGGCGACGAAGGCAGAGGTCGCAAAAGAGGTGCCTTTTTGGTAATGAGCTACCACAGTCTTCTTGGGCGCGGTGTTTCTACCACGGCCAAGGGAAAAAGGGAGTATGCCAAGTTACTTCCCAACTTCATTGGTCATACTCTAACAACACGCTTTTTGTTCTGCGCCCTCCCGAAGCTCATGTACACTGGCAATCGCGAATATGTTTTTGACAGCCTTCTCAACTTGGTTGCCACCGAAGCAGAAGATTTATTGCACAAAGGTGTGACAGACAACTTGGCTGGCCGGGGACAATTTACTTTTGCGGTGCTGTCCATTTCTGGAGACTGGCCATTCTTAGCAGATTCTGGCTACATGGAACGTTCATACAGAAACGTCCAGAAGCATAGGCGTCAGCAACGTGTTCCGCTTGGCATTTGCCATCTTTGTCGCAGTGGACAACTTGGTTTTGACTTCGAAGAGTTGAATACGGACCAACCCCGCTGGAGACCCACTATGCATTCTCAAGACTTGCATGGAAATTGGGATCCATCACCTCTGGTTCGAATCCCACACACTCCGGGAGAAACCGGATCGTTATGGAGTTTTGACCTCTTCCATTGCTGGCACCTGGGGGTTGGCAAATATTTTTTGAGCAGTTTCATCGCGATTTTGTCACAGCTCCAACCGGAGGGGTCAGTGGACGAACGGTTCGACAGTTTGTCGAGCTTATTCTTGGACTACTGCAAGGAGCACCACAAGAACCCCCACATTGCCAAGTTGTCGAAAGAGTTTGTGGGATGGCCATCAACAACCACATACCCCAGCGGAGGCTGGCACAAGGGTGCTGTCACGACAGTCCTTATGGAGTGGGTGGAGCACCGTTTCAAGACAGAAGGCCATGGATGGTCAGAGATGTATCGGTTGGCAGGTGAAGCTGCAACAGCAGCCAATGATTTCTTGCGTTTGGTTTACAGCTTCGGTGCTTTTATGTCCCGAACAGAAAGTAGGAACGCAGGTAACTTGTGCTTGACATTTTTGAGAAAGTATTCGCTTTTGGCACGCCTTGCAGTGTCAAACCATCAGTGTTTGTGGCTTCTTGTCCCCAAGCACCATGCCCTGCACCACATTGCACTGTACATGTTGGAAGGATCTATGAAGGGTCCTCTTTTGAACCCGTTGTGCTGGAGCACGCAACAATCAGAGGATTTCGTGGGTAGGCCTTCCAGACTATCGCGGAGGGTGACACCCAAACTTCTTCAAGTGGCTCCACGTGTCCTTTCCCGTCATTTGCAGCAATCATACGAGCACTGGGTGAAAGCTGGTTACATAGTCAGGCAAAAGGCTTCAAATGGATGAAGGGGTATACATGGCAGTACCGGCATCATGCTTGAGCCATATGGTTTTTCTTTAGCAAGTATGTTTTTTTCCGGATGGAAGGTTGCAGGGGAAAAGCCTATCCCACATGTTTACCAGACCCTTTCTTCCATTTCAGGCCAGGCACTTGGTGAAATTCAGGATCTTGTCGTGCTCCACAAGAAAAAAGGCTTTGCGGTGAGAGGTGGCTGGGGACACAACCATGCAAACCCTGGGTTTGCATTCAAAACCCTAGGTTTAGAATTGAACCCTTGATATTTCTCGGGTATTGAGGGTTAAGGTATATAGTTATAGTAGAATCCCCTACAAACATCAACGAACTGGGGCTTCTGAACACTATGCTCAAATATCTATAGCAGTATCATCAATACAATCCTTTGGTTTCGAAGATTTGAAGATCGACCATGGGGAGGGCCGATTTGTGCACCCCAATTGTGGGTTGGTGAGCACATCACATTAAAAATCATTCAAATTCAAATCCCTATTGACGTAGTAGAACCTTGATGGGATAGAAAGGAGTAGCTTATGCGGGTAGCCCACCTCAGCGCCCATCCCCGACAATTTCATTGCGGTGAAAGAACTCATCATGTACAACAATTTTTCAGCATCAAGGACTCAGCCGAAACGGCGAGTATCAGTCGAAAATTGGAGCTTTGATTTCATTGGCAAAAAACATGAAATTCCAAGGAATTCTAAGGAATTATAAGGAATTTTAAGGAATTTTAAGGAATTTTGAGTTCCCAAATTCCCCAAATGGCGGAGCAACTGGGATAACTGGGACTGCCCGCCTCCGGCCATGCATGCAGACGCTGCAGTACACCGACAGGACTTAGTGGCTGCGTGTGACGAGGTCGAATCGCTGGGAATCTTGCGACGACTTGGGGATTGGAAATCTAGGGATGGTCAAAATATGTCAAAATCGGCATTCTCTGAATCGAATCCCTGGACTTTCCTAGAAGTTGTATCAGTAAGCATCCACAGGCGCCTCGTGGCGCCTGTGGGGACTGGCAACTGGTCACTGATCCAGTGACCTTCGCCCTTCCAACAGTTTGAACAGCTGCGCACTAAATGATCACTTCCTCTCAGAAGTAACTCAGAAGTAACTCAGAAGTGTCACGGGGCCTAGGGGCCCTGGTAGGATTTTTGGTGTCTGGGCAGAGGAAGGTCCTCATGAGGGGAGCCAAATGACATCCTCAAATGGTCTCTGAGAAGGAGCCTACAAGAGGAGCATCTGCGATCATCACTCACACTTGTAATGCGAACATGGTAAGATGGAACTATAGAGCCATGGTTAACCCCCAAAGCTAGGATCTAACATGATCGTAAACCCAAGATCTCTACGACTTTCCGTTGAAGATGCCAGCAAATGGCCAAGGAACCCGGCATCCCTATGGTCTTTCAGATCGAAAAATGCCTCAGTCCCATGGTATACCCCAGTCGTCCCCTTCCCAGGCTTCCCAAGGTTCCAAGCTGACGGAAAAATCTCAGTCACATAGACCTGCCGGGCCGGTTCTTGGGAAAGGAGATGAACAAACTAAACAACAACCGCAAGAATACTCTATGATCGATCGATCGATCGATCGATCGATCTATCTATCTATCTATGTATCTGTATATATATATATATTCTCTATCTATCTCTATCTATCTCTATCTATCTCTATCTATCTCTATCTATCTCTATCTATCTATATCATAAATCGATAGGAGTGACCACATGTTTTGCGATGTTTTTTTTTCCCTCTCTCTCTCTCTATATATATAAGTAAGTCAGCAACACAAAGATTGTCCTGCACTAAACATCACAAAAACATCATGGAATATTAGTTAAAAAAAGGCCAGGAGTTCAAGATAATAACACATGGGTTTGGTTCGATGACCATATGATGACCATTCTTGGACCCTCGCAAAGTCGACAAAGTGCCTATAAAGATGGGTATATAGACACACCAATATAGACACACCAATATATAATAATATAATTCTAATCGCTACTGTAGTCGCCTATTGTATTTGGATGAAATAGACATTGTTACAGGATCTAGGATCTAGTGGCAAATTGAGGGTCTAGTTCCATTCAACTTCCTGATGCAATGCATAAAAAAACACACAATTGAACCATCTGAATCCATCTGAATCATGGACCCAACACCGCTGCGTTCTGCTGCGCTGTTCGCCCCAGCCCTGCGGCCCCCACATAGGCGATAGTGAAGAATGTTGTCACAGCACACCTCAAGGGATCCGCGAAGTGAAGTTTTTGGGGGACCAGATCTGACCAGATGAGGATTTCACTTTTTTGTTAACCATGACACATACGGTTTATGATAGATATATATATATATATATAATATAATTTAATATGTGTTAATGGAACTTAACCAAAATGGAATCTGGAATTCATCCTGGAAAAATGTAACTTGAAACCACCATCTTGGGCCCACTTCTCTACTAGTCCCTCACCATGATCGTGTCCACCACAAGACAGGAGGCTTGCATGATTCACGTGGCGGGCGCTGATTTGGTCACATTCGATTCCACTGATTCATTGGCAGCCCCGATGATGGCAAGGAGAAGATGGGGTCAAACCCTACAGCCAGAACAACGCAAAAAAAAAAAACAACAACAACTGAGAATCCCTGCTCCCAGTTGATAGAGACTTTCTACAAACCAGGATGTGAGACCTCCGCTTATTGTCAACCGATGTCAACCGTTTCTACGAAAGTCAGATGGCTGTTTTGGTCCTTCAACGCTATCCCAAACATCCAAAGTGTGGTCGCTTGGGATGATCCCAAACACGGTCAGACACGGTCTGATCCATGCCCAGGATCCAAATATTGTCGATGGTGGGCCAACCCCCTGAAAAATATTAGCATTCGTCAGTTGGGACCAATATATCCCAAAATATCCCAAAATAGGTTTCAACATAAAATTTGACATAAAACATCTTTGTTTTAGCGCCTTTGAACTGGATCAAACTGGGACCTGTCGAAATAGGTATCCAAGGCGCTTGGCCAGAAAACAGGAGTAGATGGCTGCCGTGACCAGGCTGCTGTCGCCATGCTCGATGATCATCAAGGTGGGTAACAACCTCAGGCGCTGAACTTCTGTGGGTGCTGAACTGTGGGTAGTACCACCCGCTCTGGAACGGCGAAACCATGTTTTTCAACCACCGAACATATGGTCAAATGCTTTTTTTTGACCGGGATAGCTCGATGACAAAGTCACATGGGGATCATGGGATGATCATGGGATGTTTATGATAGAACTGCAGTTGCATCGTCAAGGGACAGCAAATTACAATTCACGAATACCGTGGGAAATTGATGAAATTGATCATGATACTATGAACATCATCGTCGCTTGGCATCTCATCTCTTTTTGTGTCTCTATGCCGTTACCGTATCACTACAGAGAATCAGTGAGCTTTGTGGAACTTCCATCTATCCTGTTGCTACATCTCTACCTATCCATCGATCCATCCATCCATCTATCATTCCATCTATCCATCCATCCATCTATCCATCCATGCATCCATGCATCCATCTATCCATCTATCCATCTATCTATCCAGTCTATCCATCTATCCATCCATCTATCTTGTCTATCCACCATCCATTTGCAAATATATATATATAGTATCCAGCTAACACTTAGAATAAAAAACAATGATATTTTCAAATGAGTTTTCCTGGGTGATGATTTTTCCCTGGGTGATGGATATTCTATGTGGATGATGCATTGTTTACCACTTAGAATACTGAAAATTATGCACATAGAATATAACAACACTACAAGATGCTACAAGTGGATCACAAATCAAATCATCATGTTGCATCGCAATGTCCACATTTAACATATTCACATCCGGTACAAGTCCTGTTGATTTTAATGTGAAAACCAGATAAACTTAATCTCTCTCTCTCTCTATGTGATGCCCATTATTTCTTCTTATTTCTCCTTTTTGCTTTTCATCTTCTTTGAACCGCTTCGGTGTCCTTGTTGCTTCCCTATCCTTTTGGTATTTGTTCATTTTTTTTCATGTCCAGGACTTTTTTAGATTGCTGCTGTTCCTTGTCCTTTCAGGGTTTCCTTACTTCTTTGCTCTTTGTTTGCTGCTATCCTTGCTTTTCCCTCCACTTTGTTGCACATGCTGGCATCTCATGTCAAACATGAAGATTGGCACAACTGCTGGAAAATATTCTATGTGCATTGTTTTAGGCCCTTTTCACAAAGGAACCAGGGCAAAAAGAAAAAGCGCCACCAATCCGCCTCAGTGGATTCACATTCCGCTCCTGTGTTTTTTTGTTTGGTTTGTTTTCGGTCTCTATTGTTGTTTCTTTGTTGCCGCATTTATCCTGGTGGCGGAAGCACAAAGACTAATCCCGAGCACGGGGGAACAAGAGTACTGGCCGACGATTTGCTTGGAGAGTCTCAAGTTACCTTATATATATATATTACTCCATATTCTGAGTGTAATTTCCATATTCTATGTGGAGGAAACCCAGAAATGAGTTTTGGGATCTATGTTCCATAAATCACAATGATTCACTGACCTGAAAAGATCGGCCCAGCAACTGGGGATGATTCCCCTCAGCCCACAATAAAAACAGTGACGTTGCGATGGAGGTCATCTATCCAAATATGTGTTATCGATGATGATTAAATAGTGGATGAAGCATGATCAATCACCAATCAGCCATTGTGGCCTACTTACCAACAGATATTAAATACTATTAATCATCAAGCATAATTTATCAATATCAGCCATTATAAAAGACATTACTAGCCATTGTTAGCCATTATTACCCTCTGGTAAACATACAAAAAGCTATTGAACATGGCCATTTATAGAGGATTTACCCGATTTACCCATAAAAAAATGGTGGTTTTCCATAGTTATGTAAACGTTTACCAGGGTAATCATTATTCTCCACAGGATCTCTACGTCTTTTCCACTTGTCCTCGGGACATCCCACCTTTCCTCGGCCCGAGCGGCATGGCTAAGACGATGGCCAAGGCCGTGAGGCTGTCTCTGTGGCCATAGACCTACCACGGGTAGAACGAGGACTGGAGGATCATCTAAAATAGTACGAAGTGGTACGAAGTGGTGAAAAACCCAGAGTTATAATATGTAGATGATCCTCCATAGATGTTACAATATTGTTACAATCCATATATATATATATAGGAGATGAATCCAAGGATTATTGTTCCATAATCTTCTTGCCTAACATGGACAACCTGGGGGGATACTCCAATTTTTCGAGGAAATTGGTGGATGTTCCGTATATGGGATAGGGTTGGTACAAATTGTAACTACACGGGACAGGTTTGGATATGGTATAACTATATGGGATAAGTTGGGAAAGTTGGGATATAAGCCCCTATTAGTGACACATCTCTCTACTTCACTGGAACTGCACCCCAGTGTTCTCTCACCTTCCGAAAAAGAACCGTTTTTGTTGTGAAGTCGCTATAAATCCAGATGAGTGGTACTGAGTGTATCTACCTACGGTTAGGCAATTTTCTAGGTCAGTGTTGTCAATCTATGCGGAACTACGAGGAGAATGCAGGGTAGGGAATTGAGAACACATTTTATTTTTGTAAATGGTTCTGATTCTTGAAGAATTGAAACCACAGACATATGCCATTGATCAAGTGGCATAAAATGGTGTGGATAAATGGCGTTACTGCCTGGAACCAATGGACCGCCTCTTGTTTGAGGTGATTGTGTGCTACACATGCTGAGTTGGAAGGTGCTGCCTATATGTTTGCAGATCTACAGGCGGTATTATATTAAAACAAGATCAATTGCAATAATTCAGCAGCATGAAAAGTTCCGCCATGTGGGGATAGTAATCCCAATCATAACCGTCATTATACTGACGTCGCAATGAGGCCGTGATAATTCACCCAGATATAGGCTCATTGGCAATCTACCCAATCTATCCTGGTCATGTGTGAACTGTGATATATTCTATACGGCGTGTATCTTCGAATACAAGATGACTAACATTGGGAAAGTCATTCAATCATCTGGAAAATGTCCAACAAACCCCAGACTATTTTTGTAACGCCACTTTTGAGACGGTTCCGAATCGATATTTCTGTCATGTTTGATAGACCTCCATCAACCCCATTCAAGATATTGAGGGATCTAGCAGGGTTTGTCCAAATTTAGGGTATACCGGTATACCCAAATCGACTGGTCAATCGACCTATTCTCTGTAAGACATTGCCGTTTCCCCATCTTTCTCTTTCATGTCTGTAGACATATATATATATATACCAGTAGTACCCGCACGAGGCGGGGCGGAAGTTGCCTTAAAGATATATATATAAGACCTTTCTCATCTATAGAACTTGCATGCGCCGTGCACCAGCCAAGCCCGTGCGTGCGTGCACTCTGCGAAACTGGTGTCGTGTTGCACATGTCACATTTGAAGCTCCACGTCACACTTCACACTTGACAGTCTTCACACTTCACACTGCACCCTTCGCGATCAACACTTCACACTTCTCACTTCACACTGCACTCTCCCCAATCCACACTTCACACTCCACACTTCACACTTCACAGTCCACACTTCACACTTCTCACTTCTCATTGCTTTCTTCACACTCC
>Ga0126342_10011413_pt1 | contig 15872 bp, 12 predicted proteins | sample Cyp1metagenome_FD_92528 | JGI IMG/M metagenome (GOLD analysis project Ga0126342, IMG submission 92528) | Coral microbial communities from Lord Howe Island, Old Settlement Bay, Australia - Cyphastrea 1 metagenome | ecosystem: Host-associated > Invertebrates > Cnidaria > Coral ... | reverse complement strand
TATATATAACATATAGAATATATATATATATAATAAAATATATGTAATCTATCAAACATATATAATAAATAAGATATAAATACTATATATAGAATATATAGAATATATATATATTATAAATAATAAAAGATGCAAAATATATTGTATATATAATATATATTAAAAATATAATATATTATAGTAAATAATATATATAAGATATAATATATCATATGTAATATAATATGCAATATCTATATATATATATATATATATTGTAAACAAAATAGTCAACGCCTTGTGTCGCCGGGGCCAGGTGGGCGATAACTTGGGCTTCCCCAGAACTTCAGAAACAGCCATATATTCCTATATATATACATATATATATATACACATTGTAATCATTATATGTGTATATATATATATTCCTTTACATCTCATAATTTATCCGGGTAACCAAATTAAGTGGTTGGCTATAAATGTTATAAAGCCCCATGAGCCCATGAATCATGACCTTCATATCATATCCCCATTTGAGATTCGTTGCTGGCAAAAAAAAATGATCGTTGGCCCCCCGGTCAACACACATGGCAGTGGACGACCCACCATTTAGTTCGAGGATTTTCCCATTCAAAACTCCACTGAGTTTGGGGATTTTCCAGTCACGTTTGATTACCAAAGGTAAGTAACATCTATGTATGTTGACCCTACAACCCCATATCTGGGGCGCCAATCATCCCTGTTCGGGGAAAAACAGTGGCGCCTGCGGCGTCTTGCGCCAGCTGCTCCAATTCCCGCGTGGCATGGTCATCTGCAGCGAGAAACACGGTGGATAAATCGGTGGAAACAGTTTCCAAGGCAAAACAAAAAGTGTTTCGTATGGTGGGATACAATGGGATATAACTTAACAAACACACTATTGTGCAAAATTGCCACTTGATGGTTAGGAGGGAGCTGTCAGAAATACTTAAACTATCTTAAACTAATCCAGCTTTGCAACCCGAACAGCAGGTTCCAGGGTTCCCCGGTTCCATTGGCTGACAAAAACGGGCGCAGAGAAATCCAACAGTCACTGCTGATGGGAATTTGAAACTCCAGATGCTTGAAAAATGCTTTGGGTTTGTCTGAACATAGTAGATCCCCAAATCCATTGAACTACAATAATTATCCTTATTAAAACAACCATTTGGGGGTTTACCCCATTTTCAGACACACCCATTTCGAACACCTGAAAACTACCAGCCAAACATCCACACCATCGCCAGAAATGCCTTCCCGAGGTCCGGCCTGCCGCGCCGCATAGCGCATCTCCAGGTAGAACAGCACATCGACAGCATCGTAGGACTCCTCATGTCATACCAGCCATTACCCTAGGTGCATCAAGAAATATATTGGCATGACGGAACTTAAGCTTTTTGCCATTTTTGACACCTTTTTGCAGGGCTGGGATGGAAAACTCTGGAAAATCATCTCCATCACGGTGTTTTGGGCTACAGCAACCACCAGCCCGACGAGCTGTGGAACATCCGGAGAGGCTCCTCCAAGAACCGGGCGAAGGTTTCAATCCCTTGATGTTCGGAGCGGAACTGCTCCACCTGACAGCAGAGTCTCCTGGACTCCCCAAGCATGGGATATATCATGACCCAGATGCTCCATGGTGCTGGAATATTTACCTACATTTACCTCAAAAATGCCCCAGTTTTGTAGGTAAATATTCCATACATGGAGAATCTGGGTGATAAATCAAACAAGATCATGCACAATCCTGTCGATTGCTCCCCGCAATCCAAAACATCCATTGGTCAGGTAGTTTTCCATTGCTATGTTTGATTCTGGGATGGTATCCAATTTCACATAGCAATGAAACATGGTCCGTTATAGATGATTTACTTATTCTTAATCGTGAATTTCCATAGCTATGTAAAATTACATTTTTCCTCACTATATTATCCCCATTAATATCTCAGTACATCCCCATTTCCTGGGTTATTTAGGGTAACATTAAATTAGTAAATCACCATTAAAATCATCCCCATATCTCTTGGCTTAAATCCACATTATCTCTTGTATTGTCTGCATTAATATCCCATTAATCCTACTACATCATATTACATCACTACAAAATCCCCTTAAATCCGATATGATGAAATCACCACAAAGTCCAGTTTAAATCAGAATCAATCCCATAAAAACTCATCAAACCACTATAAAATCATATTGAAATTCTAACAAATCACCACAAATGTTACAAAACCCCATGAAATCCTTCTCCCCCAGCCATTTCGTCTCGGCCCCGGACGCTCTTGGCCACGCTCCAACAGACCTGGCCCACCATCTGCCGCAGGCCATAGCGCTTGCCCGCCACGGTTAGCACCGACCTGGGAATCCACAACGGATGGTGACCAGGTGGAGTTGGAAAATGCCATCGAAAATGCCATGAACATGGTATTTCCCATGGATTTCCCATGGATTTTGTCCTATCTTTCGGATGTGAGTGGTGGAAAATGGAGATTCAATGGGCATTTCAACGGACCTTCCATGGTATTCTTGAAAAGTGACTTTGGAAACATCCGCTTCAGTAACTTGGATTGTATTCCGGTTGCTTCATCAGCCATTCCGTCATGTCATGTTCCGCTCCTGTTGCGTGCAACAAAAGTTTCTGGTGGATCAGATTGCCAAGTGCAACGGGTTCCACCGTGCTGTACTGTCTATGTTGTCTTTCTTACTGTAACAGGTTGCCGAACATGAACATGGATTTGCCTAGAGTAAGGCCACCAAGGGAAGAATAGGAAACCAAGGGGAACACGAGGAAGTACCTTCGAGATTCTCCAACTAATCATTACATTGGCTGATGTAAAGGCAGATTCACGGCCCAACCAAACTGGGTTGCGTGAACATGTGAAACCCAGACCAAACTTGCGATTCGATGCCCTTTTGGTAAACAATAGAGGGGCCGGTTTGGTATACCATCTATCATCATTTACCTGTTGTTAAAAGCGTAAACAAACCCCTCTATTAATCAATCAACCAATGGGAAAAGGACCTCTATTGGGGCTGTTGAACCCATTCAACCACTGTCGCAACTTTGGAAGGTCATTTCATCTTTTCCTGGTGCTTCCCAATAGGGATGGTTTATGGCCTTGGCTTACCGCGATGCGGCGTTGTTCTGGGGGTTCTATCCCAACGGATGCCGCCGCTGTGCATTTTTGTGCCAAGATGACTGAGGGAAAGTCGTCAGATCAGTGGGAAGCCTCGTCTCAAGAAATTGCCAGTTCAAGGCCCAGGCACATAGAGCGTGATGCTTTGGAGCTATCTAAGATGGCTTCAAAATTGGTTAACTGTTAACTGATGTTAACTGAGTATTGTATTCGTTGTGTATCTACATGCGCTAATATTATGTTAGATGGATTTCAAAACCAGCTATATAAGAAGTAGCAGGGTACAACTTGCTGGCTGCATCTTGGCCACAGCAAGTTGGCAATTGTCCGAAAAAAAGGGTTGCCATGCATCAATGATAGTGGTTATATCGTCTATATGGAACCCTGGATGGCAACCTATATGGTGGTTTTCCTATATGGTTATAGGGTTTAATTATAAGGGTTATATGGATGCAAATGGTTGGTCTGGGATTTATCAGATTTATCAATGAACGTGTTTGATCTATGGTTGGTGTGGTTGAGCTATGGTTGCCATGAGAAATCACCAACCACAATGGCGGTGCGCTGCGCGGGGTTTTAAATAGCTAACATGGTGACAAGCTCCAGAAGTTGGAATCCCTAAAACTCTGGTTGTCTGTCCATAGCAAGGACCTTGCCCCTGAGCCTCTTGGCTTTTGCATACGCTGACAACTTCCCCGGCAACAATGCAAGCACTCTGGGGCGTTACATCCTTCCAGTATATATTCTGCATGTGTTTTGGACTTCCCCACTGCAACTAGTAACTAGTATTTGAACAACGAAAAACCACAGAAATACACACATGAGAACAACATAAAACACCTTCAGCAATTCCATGCCCCATGTTTTGTATCCACTGATTGCGCCCAGGGACTTTTTCTTCTTCTTGGCTCCTATCGCCTCATGCCGCATGGGAACACCGTGCGAGTGCTCCCGTTCGTCGGATGTCTGATTGAAGATATTAAGTCGTCAGACATCCCAACATCATTAGCTTTACGAACTCAAGCATCAAATCATTAACTTGACCTGTTGAGGACAATTGCCTCACACTTGGTCATTCCAATTGCAAACATCAGTTTCCCTTGTGAAGTTTGCCATATCCCAACTTAGCTAAGTAATAAGTTGTTTGTTTTCATCTGTTCCTTTTATTTTGGTGAAATTCAAATAAACCCTGAGATGGAAATACGTATCATTTGGAACGAACATTGTCTGGTTGAACTACACATGATCCACCAAACTTAAATTGTTGGTAATTTTGATGATGATAGCCCTTGTACAAGTAATAATCATCACTTGAGGCGGCCTTGTGGTGAGGTTGCCAAAATGGTGTTTTTCCGGTGTTTCTCCGGTGTTTCTCAAAATCGGCTTATATAACTAAACCATTGGTTTCCGTTTGACCATGACAAATGAGCAGTGTTCAACAGCGTTTTTGTGTTGATGATTCCGGTGTTACTGCATACTACCAAACATATTGGTATATATTGGGGATCATCATAACCCATTAGAATATTGAAATCCCGTTCTTAACTAACCGACATTTCATCGGGTGACAAGTTGGGTAAACCCGGCGTATCACGCTGCCTGACAAAGGGCCCTGCCTCCGCCTCAGCATGTTGCTGCACTTGCATGAGATCCTGGCGACTGTGCTTCGTGTCTTGGCCAGTTATGTGTTTTCTGATAGAAATAAACTTATCAGCATTGGTGGGAAAATCATGTTTATATACAATGTACACATACGTATATATATATATGATAAGGTTAGATGATTTTAAGGGTGTGAAATCATAGATACGAAAGAAAACATACTCTGGCAAGAGACTTATCATATATGTTGCTTGACTGTATGGTCTTTTTATGTGGGTTCAACCAACTCCCCAAAGTTGACACCCCCAATAGTGGAGGTTATTAAGGCTTATCGGCCGCATATCGGGCGCCAACAACCTATAGTTGTTATTCGGTGGGTAACCTTTTGTGGGTTGGTCGAATCTCTATGAATATGTCAATCCATGAATATGTGTATATTATGTATGTATATATTTATCATATTTTATAATATCGATCCCCATTTCAAATCAAACAGCTGACCAAAAAAAACAAAGTTTATCCGCTTATGCATAGGGCCCAAAAACCAACGTTTTAACAATGATCCAAATGGAGGAGATGCTGTCATCAGTTGAAGGTTTAATTTTGCCACTCTCCTCTTAACATTGATGATTCTCAGGGTCTATATTGGGAGGATGGTATTTGGGTGCCAATTTTGCCGAGAATCACCACATTTTCCATGATTTGTCCATTGATATTCCCTTAACTATTCCACAGCTATCGCATGAATGACATCCACACGTCTTTAGCACGAAAGGCCTGGTTGTAGCGTGCAGTGTAGACCTCCTCAATAAACCCGACTAACTCTGCCTGGCGCCGTGGTGTGGGATAAATGATGGACGTTTAATGGGATTAAATAGAAATTTACGGAATTTTTATGGTGATTTAATGGGATTTAACCAACAAAAACGAGGATATAAATGGGATCTACTCTCCAGAACATATCAGTAAATTACAGTACTATAGCTATGGAAAATTGCCCATTATAGATGATTTACCTATCAACATTGTCATTTTCCATATAGCTAAATAATATTAAATAATGTTAAATAATTATGTGAAATTACCAAAGGATAACAGAAACAATGGATTGGAAAATGATTGGAAAGCAAAGTTGGAACATTTTTGAACTGTAGACTGGGGGTGCTTAATATGAGGATTATGATCATCCCCAGTTTAAAAACGGGGAGCAGGACTATATATGTAAGCCAACGCGTCAGCACAACTTTCTGGCCAGGGACTTCCCAATCCGTACAGCTGGGTGATGCCCCATGATAGTTCCACAGCCTTCAGCATCGTCTTTGGATGTTGAGAGAGATTGGGCAGCAAACCTGTGAAGGTCTTGTACCTGAAGCCAAACACCCAGGAGTGATACGGAGGTGACACCGGTGTCAAGTGGTTCACCAAAATCCTTTAAACATGGGTGAATCTGGTAAAACAATCTACACGTCTATGCTATACAATCGCATCCAGAAGTTTGGTTCTCTTGGCAATGCAATACTTGTTGGGTATGTTTTGGAATCTTTTCGGGCGTCTTCGAACCAGGGTTTGTCGATCCAGGGTGAACATCAATCGTTCTGGATTCATGTTGCCACTTGTTATGCGCCACATGTTATGTCCTAGGTAGCACTAAACCAGGTCCGACTTCTTTAACAGCATGGCATCAAGAAGCAACGATGGATGACATCAAGAAGCAACGATGGAATTCGACATGTCCTACATAGCTCAAGTGTCTGGGCATCAAGCCATTTCCAGAACTTAACCAGTCAATTCTTAGGGTCAAGAGTGCTAGGCCAAAGGAAACAATCAACAACTGCACGACGCCACAAAAGCCGCTGCAGCTTCAAGCAGCAAGACCCAAAACCAAAGTCTTTTTGTCTGGCTCTGCCGGATGCTTGGGTGGACCAAGGATATCATCCATGGTGAGATTTGGATCGTTCATCCTCTTCCAACGCGCTTCTCTCTGAGCCTCGCGCGCTCTCTTTCGCTGTTGCACAACTTGCCGGCGCTGCTTCTCCAAGTCTTGGGCCTCCTTCTGAAGAACGATTTGCCATCTCACAAGCAGAGGCTTCAAGGCTGCCAAGTTATCTGCCAAAGGATTTCGCCACTTTTTTGATCTTTTCCAAAATCTGTATGTGTTTGTCAAAAATCTGTGTTTTTTCTTGTCGTGGAAGGCCATGGAATGTCTCTCCCATTGCTGCAAGTACTTGGCTCGTACATGTCGGCGTGCATCATACCAGGTGCGAACCCTAAGTAGGGGCTGCTTGGTGTCACGTCCTACCACTTGAAACATGCCAGCCACTGACTTTTGAAACTGTTCCCAGCGATCCTGAAACTCGGATGGGGAAATACTCTTAAAGAAATTGCCACCAGAAATGTTTCTGAATGCCCGAACGGGCTCCATGCATTGTCGAAGCTTGCCCAAACTTTCGAAACTGTGAACAATGGGCGAGCAAACTTGGTTTTCTCCAATAAACATTCCTCCAAGAAGAATGACACGGAAACGCACCTTTAGCTCCTCCAATGTCCTTCCATGCTCTGCAGCTGAAGCTGTCAGGGTTTGTTCTAGGTGCTCCTCAAAAGCACCTTGCCACCGCGTGTGTTCTTGCAGCTTGTGCCTAGTAGATGTGAGGATAACCAAATATTCCAAAGCTGTTGCCAAATCGCAGCACCGACTGTTGATTTGTATCCAATCCAGACCGACACCAGCCGTGTAGTAGCCACCTGTGGAGGAAACGCCTTTTATGCCAGAAGCTGTCCTCTTGGAAGTCTTTGCTTTGGTTTTGCGTCTTTTTGGTCCTGTTCTTTTGGCAGCCTGTCGTGCAGTTTCCTGAGGGTCAGCTGGCACATCTTTTTCCGCAAAATCCGCCATCCATTTTTGCAGAAGCACTCGCTGCTTCTGTGAAAACTCCTTGCTGATCGCTTCAAATCTGACATCCCGAGGCATTTGTGCCAACAAAGCATGGATTCTCTTCATCAACCTCGTTTTGTAGCTTGCAGCCTGCTGCACTCCACCAGAGCTGCCAGAGGCGCCACCAGATTCTCCCTGAGTCTTGGCCGTCGTTCTGCCTCCGTTGGAAGTTGCTGTTGCCTGTACTTGTGACCGTGACACCGGCTGCCCCCTTCCCCTGAGCTGATTGTCATACTTCTGGCGCGCTTTGCCATTGGAGAGCGTCACAAAAGCCTGGTAGACCCGATGAAAGGCCTCCTGGAAACGGGTGAACATCTGACCAATTAAAAAAAGACTCCGGGCCCCCATCTCATTAGTTGGTTAAGAGATTTCCCTACTATGCCTTGTCATAATCCCCAATAAATCAGCTAGTAAAAGCCACCATATTGAACAATCAAACTTCATTCTGGGGGGCCATTGCCTAAACTTTTGGGTCTTGGTACCGTATAGCTGGATTTGCCCAAGGCTTCAAGGAATACACATGTGAACAATAGTCCTTACAGATTTCACAAATGATTATAAATCCCATCGATTGTTTGGAACGCGGCAAAATCGAACAACTACCATCAACTACCTGTTTTGGAACGTGTTGGTAGAGTTTGAAACAAACTGAAATTATGCTAAGACAACAATTCATAAAATGCTGATCACCCGCTCAACATCTGCAAGACATAGGACCGGAATCCCAAGCAACCTGTCCTTACTGCCACCTTTGTCGGGATGCACTTCCAGTGCCCGTCTCTTGAAGGCTGCTTTGATCTCATCCACAGTGGCGTCCTCGTTCGCATGCAGCACGTCATAGAGAGTGCTGCCGTTGGAAAAAAACGCTGCCATATCTGGACATCTGCCAAACGGCTAGGAACAATGCCAAATTTGTCAAGTATTGGTTTGAGAAGAGAATGTTCTTCACCCAATGCAGCGAATATCCTAAGCCACAAATCGTAACTTGTGATCGTCGTTGAGGTGACTATTATTGGGGCGAAGTCCATGTCTCTACTGCTGGGTCCGTCATGGTGCGTCAAGCCACTTTTTCTGTGGAAGTGCCTTGCACCCGACGTCCATCTCTAGGCACAATGATGTTTAATCTATATAATCGGCTATGATTGATCCATGAATTTCAAGCTTCTTCCAGCTGTCAAGGCCAAAAAGGTCTCCAAATGCAAGTCCCAATCTGCGCTGCCACAAACACACTGTAGTGACAACATAACCATCAGAGGCTATCAAAGTGTAGGCCTGTCGTCCATTTGGAAAACGAACAACAAGACAAATAACCCTTCATAGTTGTCATTGTTCCTAATTAGGTTCTCACTGCTTTCAAGATGCAATCCTGAATAACTTCCTCAGCTCCCTACCAATGATATCCCTGATAATAAACTTTGAAGGTTAGGACGGTTAGGATCCATTCATATCGTCAACCCCCATCCCTCTATATGCAGCATACCTCTGCAAAATCGTGGCATGGTTGTCACAGCTGGGCTACTTCTTCATGCAACATGAGAGTAAGAGTAAGAGCCACTATCCAACTTGCAAAAGGCACAGTCTTCTTACACTGGGAACCGATGGCACAGAACCACGTAAGAAAACTGCAAAAGTGTTTGTTCTTCAGTGTGATTTGCGTTATTGACTTAAACTCCATAATATGAAGTCCCGCAAACCAATTCCCATATGCTGTTTACCACAACAGCTGGACATGCGTTGGGTAGATTCGCAAAGCAGGGCCAAGTGAACAGTGCAAAAACCAAAGTCTTTTTGTCTGGCTCTGCCGGATGCTTGGGTGGACCAAGGATATCATCCATGGTGAGATGTGGATCGTGCATCCTCTTCCAACGCGCTTCTCTCTGAGCCTCGCGCTCTCTCTTTCGCTGTTGCACAACTTGCCGGCGCTGCTTCTCCAAGTCTTGGGCCTCCTTCTGGAGGATGTTTTGCCATCTCACAAGCAGAGGCTTCAAGGCTGCCAAGTTATCTGCCAAAGGATTTCGCCACTTTTTGTAATTTCTCGACAAACATCTGATATGCAGGGGCATATGTTTTTTCTTGTCCTCTCTGGACATGAAATGTCTCTCCCATTGCTGCAAGTACTTGGCTCGTACATGTCGTCGTGCATCATACCAGGTGCGAATCCGAAGTAGGGGCTGCTTGGTGTCACGTCCTGCCACTTGAAACATGCCAGCCACCACTCCTTGGAACTGTTCCCAGTAATCCTGAAACTCGGATGGGGAAATACTCTTAAAGAAATTGCCACCGTAATTCTTTCTGAATGCCCGAACGGGCTCCATGCAATGTCGAAGTTCTTGCAAGTCCTCGTAAGTGTGCACAAAGGGCGAGTAAACTTGGTAACGTCCAATAAACATTCCTGCAATCAGATAAGTGCGGAAACGCACCTTGATTTCCTCCAGTGTCCTACCATGCTCTTCCGCTGAAGATCTCAATGTTTGCTCCAAATGCTCCGCAAAAGCACCTTGCCACTGCGTGTCTTCCTGCATCTTGTGCTGGGTAGATGTGAGGATAACCAAATATTCCAAAGCTGTTGCCAAGTCGCAGCACCGACTATTGATTTGTATCCCATCCCAACAAACAGAAGCCATGTAGTAGCTATGATTCGAGACTACTCCTCTTGTACCGGAAATCGTTCTCCTGGAAGTCTTTGGTTTCGTTTTACACCTCTTTTGCCCTGTTTTTGTTGCAGCCTGTTGTGGAGCTCTTTGAGGATCAATTGGCACACTTTCTTTCTCCGCAAAATCCACCATCCACTCTTGCAGAAGCACGCGCTGCTGCTCGGAAAACTCCTTGCTGATCACTTTATAACGAACATCCCGAGGCATTTGCTTCAACAAATCATGGATTTTAGCCATCAACCTGGCTTTGTACTCTGCAGCTTGCTGCACGCCACCAGCAGAGCTTCCACCAGATTTTGACTGGGCAAAGCAAGGACCAGCTGACTCAGCCTTTGCTCCGCAGTTGGGCGTCCCCTTTGCTGGGACCTTGGAGACTGAAACCCCCAGCTGTCCCATTCTCCTCAGCTGGTCATACTTCTGCCGCGCTTTGGCGTCTGAAAGTGTTTCAAACGCCTGGTAAACCCGGTGAAAGGCCTCCTGAAAAGGGACCATGAACAGGTACCATGTCAACTATTTTCAGCTGAATGTAGCTAAATATTTACAATTTATATATTCATTTTTGGGGGCAATATCCAAAAAACCATGGGCCTTGGTGCTCTGTGACACAAATGGGGCAAATTACTTGCTTAAGCCCCCCCAAAACAAGCTAAACGATATTTCCTCTATACGCAGGCTTGTTCCCAGTTCCCAGTTCCTCGTTGAAGAATGTTCAATGTCCCAATCCATGGAGCACCCATGAAACTCTTTCCATCCCCAAGTCATAAGACAGGAATCCCAAGCAATCTGTCCTTACTGCCACCTTTGTCGGGATGCACTTCCAGCGCTCGTCTCTTGAAGGCTGCTTTGATCTCATCCACTGTGGCGTCCTCTTTTGCTTGCAGCACGTCATAAAGGCTGCAGTGGGCATCAAGGACTGCTGCCATATCTGCAAATGGGAGAAAGATGGAGAAAGGGTGTGCGATAATTTGTCGAATGTAACCTGAACTATGTATGTGATTTTGAGTCAGTTCACCCTGCAAACTGATACTCTGGTATGCAGATCACAATTGCTGCTTTAGAATGAATGTTGGACTCCCGCAAAGGTTTTGAGTTGTTTTGACTACCCATATCCTCAACTGGACACCGCCTGTGAAAGTAAGCCCCGACAATAACTCGGGCTATGTACATCTCAAAAAAGGTTTGTCACTCAACCATGATCTATGAATATCAAGCTTCTTCAAGCTATTTCAGCCAAAAAGGTCTCGAAGGGCACTTAATTAGACTCCCTGCACTGATAGGAACAACCTGTAGCATACCATAGCATAAGCATCAAAAGTCGACAACAGAAATCCCCATGTTATGTTGGGTGGTGAAATCTTCATGCTTCATGGGTAAGTCTCCAGAGTTTTGATTGGAAAAAAGAGAAAGAAAAAACAACAACATCTAAACAGAAACGATAAGCATCTGTTTGATGGTAAAAAAATCTCAACAACAATGAATGAAATAATATAATAAATAAATATATATATATATACAATTACATATGTATATATATATGGTATAGTATATTGTCAGCAGTTACAGAAGATACTGTATCTGAAATCATAGCCCATCATTCTTGGAAAACCCGAAAAAAAATGGCTGAGATCCCCTTGCCGCTTTCGAAGCTCTACAGCTGCCGCCAGAGGTGTGCCAGTAGACTTGGGGTCCTTCGGTGAAGGGTTGATACATTTTGCATTGAAGAGTGTTTCCAACTGCTAAATTGTGGTGTATACAGAAAAATAAATATATAATTATATATGTATATATGCATATGTGTATGAGTCCCATCACTATTGTATAGATATGATATATGTATATAATATGCATATGTGTGTGTATGTATAAAACGCAAAATATATTGATGAATTCCCTCAGTGTAAGAATCGTAGAAAAACAGCCAATATTTTTTTGGTGGTTGAGCCACCTGGGGCACCAATCAGTGTTGCTAATTCCAGGGTCAGGGCACTTGAATAGTACTAAAGTTCCCTAATATTAAACATCCCCTCATGGTAAATCCTAGGGGATTTACATAGATGTGGAACTATTTATACAGGGGGTGTCTAATACGATCGGGGGACGTGATTGGGATACAGTGGGGATATCATGTGATTCATATAATGAGATATCACAAAGCAACCAATAACTATCGTGGAATGGTTGTACTTCAACAGAAAAACATGGTGGTTTTGTCTTTTGGCACATGTTATATATATATATATCTGCAGGCAAATATGATGGCCCAAGATGGCCCAAGAACTGGTCCCCAAAAGAAGATCAATGACATCTTTTGCTAGAAACAGCATGAAACATCACACACGTTACAGTAGGATGTCTGGCAAAAATTAAACAGGAAAATCATCCTTCAAAGCAATTGCCAGCGTTGCATCCAATGACCTGCCACTGGCCGCTGGCCAGTATTTTCGCTCTTTTTTATGGGTCCAAAATCAAAATGGGTACATATCACATCACAACGAATCCCAAGAGGTGTCTATTTGATTCATCAAGTGTTAGGTCCCACATGTGTGTTTTGGGTTTGAGTGAAATTATGGAAAACAGTCAGACCCAAGATGTGATGACCCATCATCATCTTCCCCACTAAGAAATGCACCTTTCTGATTTGGTCGAAGTTAAACCACAGCGCAAGAAATTAAATCGTGTTCTTCCATTATCTTAAGTATCCCCCAGGATATGGGTGGTTTTAAACATATCCCAAAAATATGCTCGTCATCTGAACCAATCTTCCGCTTGTACTTTTTTAGAAACCAATATTGAAAAGCGCCAACCAGCTTTGTATTGGTTTATATGGCTTTCCCGTCAGGGGCTCTGGAGTAATCCCTACAGTACATAACCAAGTCTAAATAGAATAGTATCAAACCGAAACATGGATCCATTTGAGCACCGACTCCCCCATTGTCAAACGTAACCACGGTAAGCTTTCCTCAGGCGCCGCAGTGCTCGGAGTGCTGCTGGCAGACTTCTCCCCTGGGTCGCTGCTGGCAGCCCATAAGAATGGGATTACAGCCACATTTGGTACATGAAACTCAGTGGGATCGGATATACATGGATATACTATGGAAAGATCCACCATTTTCAATGGGTAAATCATGGTAAATCAACTATTTCGACTGGGCCATGTTCAATAGCAAACTGTTTCTTTAGGATCGGATTATATCTCCGAATTTCTTGGGTTATAATATGTTGGCATTGAACCACATACCATGTGAACAGATATCAATTGATATCATCCCTCCTCCGATGGTTGAGCCACTTCCCGAAACTCTTTGAGTCAGGGAGAAGCATCCCAGCTCCGTGGGAATTTGATTCCAAAGTTCATCCCAAACATTGACCAAACACGTTTTGACCTTCCTGATTTCGCTGGTTGGATCATATGCTACTGTTGGGCATGTCCTCAATTTCGCATGGACCTACTCCCATGTTTCTGCAGGATTCCACCCTACAGCAAGTAGTTATATAGATGTTATGTTATATATATATATATTATTATACAGATCATTTCCTTGGAAAACCATTTAGGTTTTCCATGGCTTTTGAAGGATTTCCCACGTTTTTTCATATATATATTGACGCTAGTTTATCCCAGGGTGAACGCCCTTTCGGATCTACTACACCTGGGCATCCCCACATCCTGCCATCTTGTCTCGAGCAGTTTGCGGCGACATCTTGGGAGCCTGAAACCATGGGAAACCCTGGCTACCATAAACCTACCATTTGCGGATTCTTAAAATCCCACCCGTAAAGATGGTGACCCAGTAGTCATAAAGAAACGAATAGTAAAATCCAAAAGTCTGTATTTTGCTAGTCATCAACCAACAGGGATTTAGCAGCCACTCAACCACTGCCCATTTTATGCTGAAGATTAACCATATGTATCCATGTTTGGCGTATTTTCAGTATAAGTTCCACCTTGGCTGTCACCTCCAATGACGGCCAACGAGTACTGTTAGTAGGTGCTACGTGACCACATTCAAAAGCGTTTCGTGGAATTCTGACCCCATCAAAATATGCGGTGATCTGTCAAAGTCTGTGATGCCATTTTTTGGATTTAACACACATTTACCATTTAAGTTGATGTGAAAATCAGGCTTTGAATCTCTCCCCCCCATCTTACCCTCTGGTGATTTAATGGCATGGGAAATCCCCAATGTTTCATGGAAAAAAAACGAGGGAGTTCATTGAACAAAGATGAACAAAGTAAATGGTGAATCGGTGAATTTCTATTATAGTTCAACTACTGGAGGGTAACCCAGGAACCATATGGCCATATGGCCAGCTCGGGAATTCTCAAGAGATCTCTTCCCCGTGGTCCCAACGGTCCCAACGGTCCCAGTGCTCGGTGCACCTGCGGTCTGAGGACCTTCACAGTGGCAGCGAAGTTTCCAGAGAGATCCGGTTTGAACTCCACCTGTCGCGGATGGCACTACTGGAACAACGCGGAGCCGGAGCCGGAATTGCGACCCAAAAATGGCTGGAACATGTTTCTGTTCCAAAACTTTGGGCATACAACTTTAGAAGATACCCTCTGGTTATTTAACATAGCCATGGAAAATGGCCCATTTATAGATGGTTTTTCCATTAAAAATGGTGATTTTCCATAGCTATGTTAAATTACCAGAGGGTACTTCTGAAGATACCACAACTTTGGCCAACATCAACATCAACATCAACCAACCCTTCCCGTCGCCTGGTTGGCCACCAGGAAGGCCATCATCCTCTCCTTTTCAGCCGCAGGCAAGTCCTTGGGGGCAGATCTGGACCCGGGTTGGCTCCAGTGCCTTAACTCACAAATGCCTTTTGCTTGATATATATATATATATATACACTATTCATATATATATACATAATGATTCTACATAATTATATATATATATATATAATACCTTGATATCCCCACAGAATATCATCATAATATGGTAAGAACATGTAAGAACTGCTCCAAACTGGCCACTTTAGAAGGATTATGATTAGCCATATTGACCTCAGGATAGAATGGGATACTCTATGACAAGGGACTTGGCTGGTTGATGCAGAAATAGAGCTCAAGCCATCACGTTTGGATGGGGCAGATAGTCCCTCCGAACAAGTTCTTGATCAAAACTATATCAAAAGGCAGTCCAAAGGCATCAAAAAGTGTCTTTCATCTATTGATGAATCGTTCATCATTTGTTATAACATGTTATAACCACTGATAACCATCAGAGGGCTTCAGCCCTAATTAGCCCATGCAATGTTCAGCATATGCAATCGAACAACTGGGAACTCCGCACCGATAACTTCACTCTTGGCAGTGCAGCCATGGCGTCTGATGCGTCACTTCGCCCTGGTGCTCTGGTTTCACACTCAACTGACTGGCGTAGCTCCTACAGTAGATGCGATGTATATATATATTATGATTGGCAGCACACTAGGAGTCCTTGAATCTGATGAAAATGGAAAAGAGTGTCAGCTGCCAATGTCCAATCTGTTTCCCCACAACCAACTGATTCCTCTGAGAGACGCCGCACTTCCTTT
>Ga0126342_10011412_pt1 | contig 15873 bp, 16 predicted proteins | sample Cyp1metagenome_FD_92528 | JGI IMG/M metagenome (GOLD analysis project Ga0126342, IMG submission 92528) | Coral microbial communities from Lord Howe Island, Old Settlement Bay, Australia - Cyphastrea 1 metagenome | ecosystem: Host-associated > Invertebrates > Cnidaria > Coral ... | reverse complement strand
TAAAAAGAGGTATCGCTACATAAGGCCCCCTATCGCTACACACAGTAAATCACATATTTTGAGTAGTGATGGCGGATCGTAATTGAAGCCTTTCATAGCGTCTTTTGACCCTTGCTCATGTCAAATCACCAGATCAATCTGAGAATCTCCATTTTCCCACCATCATCCACAGGTTTTCCGCGATCTGATTGTAGGAACCTCAGCCACAGACCGGCCTTCTCAAAGTCTCCCCGCGCTTCATCGATCTTCTCCCGCTCCTCAAGCTGGTAAGGGTGATGAGACATCCCATATATAACACCAGCTACTGGTGGATTGTGCATCACATCTTAAATTATTAATACTTATTGTAGAATATGAATGTTTGCCGATTATAGAAAATGTCTGGATTCATACAGCTTTGGTACATCCTATTATTTTTATATGCTGTTGAATACATTGTCAATGCAAAATTCATATTTGAATATACTGTATTTGATGCATGTTTCACATCCATATACTGTACTCAAAGTATATTTGAGTTGCGGCATATCAGCATATCATTCAACTTTTGACTATTGGGCGGGCTGTCATCAGCGATCTGATCCGCTCCCCACCTCAAAGAGGTTTTCATAGTCGGAGAAACTGACCTTCGGAGCTACAGTATGGGTCAAACATGGTCCAAAAATTCATGGCTTAAGCGACAAAATGGCAGGAGAAAGATGGCAAGATACGGATCCCTAAGTGCGGCATATGTGCCAAACAGTTGGACTCAACATTAAATCCATGAAATTCACCGGGTTTGGGTATGTAAAGGGACCCGCATCCGTCTTACAATGTAAGATCAGGATCTAGAAAAAAATATGAAATCTAATAGCCACAATGGCGATATCGTGCAGCAAATGCCTCAATGTCCTGGTGGTTGGCGTACAACTGCTCTTTCAAGATGTCCATGTCGCTTTTGATTTCATCCACCTTTGGCTGGAGCAGTTCTGGCAGCTGAAGAATTTCTGAATGGAGCCATAACTTAGAAGCAGCTACCAACCTGTCCTGCCCCTGCGCAAGATATCAGTAAATTGGCTTGGCCCCGAGGTTCCTACGGCAGTTTGAAGTGTCCTTTGCTGCGTATCCAAACGCCTGAGGACCAAAAAACTCAGTGCCGATATGTTCACTAATCAATCACTCAAAACATCTCAAAACCCACGTGTACCATCGTATACCCACGTTAAGTGCAAAGTGCTTCCATCTTGTGGACACGCAACTCGTTGAATAGCTCTTGCCAACACCTTGAAAAGATAAAGGCCACGAATGAACACTGTCACAAACTTGATCTCATTTCGGCAAATACAACCGCTTCAACCCATCGTGGTTTTGAATCAACCGAGGAATTTGTAGCCAATGCAATCCGTCAACAAACAAATCTGAATATCCTGATGACCTTCAATGATCAGAATCTGGTCCCAAGCAGTTGAAGTTCTAATTACCGAATGTCACAGATATGTACAGTACGTACAAAGATATGTGACAGATTGGCCTGCTCCATCGTTCTCGTTGCTCCTGATGCAGCTGCTGGTGCTCTTCCAAAAATTCTCGCTCCAGGGATTGTTCAGCTTCCCTCCTTTCAAGCTCCTGAGTTCGGCTTCACATACCACCGCTATTCGAGGGCATAACTTTTTCACAGTCCTCCCTTTTCTTTTTCCACATGGTTATAACAGGCAGGTACTTACCACGCCAATATGAATGTCAAACATAATGATAGTACTTTAAAAATGTCAAACATACTCAAACAAGGTGGTACTTACCAATCTTAACCTTCAAACAAGTGCAGTTTTAGAGATTGCTACTTGCCACGACCAAAATCCACCGGAAACATGTCCCTACGTCGTGAAGCTGATGTGGGTTACGGAGTGCAACCATACTGGTACCATTTCCAAGTGCCATGAACATATATAAATATGATATGCGTACAAGGTGGCCACCCATTTTATAACTAGTTCGTTATATCTACCATACACCCAACAGTTACTGTTTTTTTTAGGACTTATACACCCACCAACTTAGCTATTATAAATCCACATAAATTCCCACTCAATCATCATTCTTCTTGGTAAATTCACCATGTTCCTATGGTTTTCCCATGGTTGTCCTGTGGTTTTCCGAAGCTTTTCCAAGGGTTTCAAAGGGGGGGGGGCCACCTTTGAAATTTATTGACGTTCCAAGGCACCCATTCTTGCAACTCCGATGCTGTCATGGCCTTCAAACGTGAATCCACTGATTCTGGAATGGGGCATGGAAGCTGATCCGAGTGAAGTTGGGAAACGACTGAAGAGGAGTGGAACAGTTTGCTTCGCTGAGTTGAACCAATGGTGTTGAATCTTTTTGAATCGCAGGCATCATCCAGATCTACTCAACGATAGATCAACACGATAGCGACAAGCACAGTTCTGCAAGTCCAGTGACCATGATAAATCACCAGAAACCGCTGAAGCCTCAGCGATAGCCTGTTCTCTCCAAGGCTTCGAGAAGGAGTCTTTTGGCGCATGCGGATTCCAACGAGTCTCCTGGGATCCCCATGCCGAACAAATGTTTTTTGTTGACCGTCCTACGAACAAAACAACACCAGTGAATGGGGCGGGTGCTACCAATTTTCATAGAAATTGATCACTCGATGACTCGGGGGTACCAGTTCATAGTCATCGTTGATCCGGAGTTGACATGATTCGCACTCACATCATGGCTGCTCTGCCATGGGAAACATCACTTAGGACATTCTTCTTTCATGTTCTTTCTTCTGGATAAAAATTCATGCAACACATCTTGAGACAAAAAGTTTTGGTCCATAGAACGTCCAATGTCTGTCTTAGTCAAGATGTTTGTCTGCTAAATTCAAGTCAGTATATATCATTATATATCCAAAAACAAACTCCACATTTCTGCAACTCAAGAGGGCATGCCATTCTGTACCTCCGCTGACCAAGTCATGTCATGTCATGTCTACCTGTTTGGAAGTACTAAGTCTTGCCCGTGGAGAATCGCTATTGTATATTATATATATAATACAGAACAATGGGGCGGAAAAGCGGATGCACGAACCTCACTTCAAATGAGAGGCAAACAGTCTTCTATCTTCTAACAGATTCTAACATATAGCACATTAACACGACTTGGATGTGCAAGACTTTTCCATTGTGCACCGTGAGACTTGTTCAGACTCTGACCAACGGTTTTTTGCCAAATTTTTCTAAAGCTCCATACTTATTAATGACTTCACCCGTATTGCTGGTCAGAACATTCATAAATAAAATGCAATAAAATTCAATGTACAAAAGCACTGTTTGCTGGACTTAGACCTCAAAAGGCTTGAGGGCAGCCAAGTTTACCCTCTGATAATCAAACGCAGCAATGGAAAATCCCCCTTAGATCCCCTTAGATGATTTTCCCATTCAAACCTTCATTTATAGGAGGATTTTCAATTGCCACGTTTGCTTGCCAGAGCGTAATAGCTGGTTGCACATGTGTAATTGCCGGAAGGGCTTCAGCCCCATACTCTCACAATTCTTCAGGAATCCATCAAGAAACGGGGCCAATATCCGTGATTTAGCCCTAAACTACAGCAGATTTAAAGAAAAACTGACGGTACAATACAACATACATGACTTTAGAGCAAACACTACAAGGAGTAGGGGGAAACAATCACCAAAATTGCGAGACAATTTGATCAGTCTACAGTTGTCCTGCCGGTAGATCTTCTCGGGTTTGATTTGGAACACCTCCCAACAAGTCGCACAGTGTCACACGGCAGGCTCACACTGGACGGCATTTTTCTTGATAAAATGCAGAGTACTGCAAATTCGTGACGAATGTCATGTTCAGCACACAGCCAAAATGAACGAACATGAACGAACTATGCATCATGAATCGTTTTTTGCTGTAGCGTCTCCATAGCACTCACGGTGCGGAGCTACTGGATGCTGAGAAATTCTTCCGCCATGGCTCAACAAATGGCTCAGCCCATGGGTTCAAAGCCAAATTTGGGAGGGGAATCTGTGGTCCCGGTGCGGTCGACGCTTGAGAAATCGCATCTGACCCTGGAATAGGCCAGCCCAACATGTGCTGCATCCAAGCTGGGCCCTCAGCTTGATAGGTTCCAAACGCCATTTCCGGTTGCCGAAATTGGGCACGTACTGCCCGGATATCCCGGATCACCTGCTCCCCAAAGGCGTCATCTGCCGCCATCATCTCAAATGCCACTTCGTCCGCCTCAGACATGGGAACCTGCACGCATCTCTTCTGCCTGGGCATCAAAGACCCTGCCAATCAAACGTGGCAACAAATGGCCAACCCAACATGAATCTCTCATTCATTAGAGGATTTTCGTTCTTGTCCATTAAAATCCTTTAAAACCTCCATTTATATATGGATTTTCCATGTCCATGTTTGATTATCGAATGATTATCGAAGGGCAATCTAACAACAATGAGGCCGGCAAACGCGGATGGCCTCATTGGCCTGATACATTGGTTGCTTCTTTGTTCATATTTTCATGTTCTGAGCTTGGTAAATATATCATATATATATATTATATTATATATTATATATATTATATATATTATATATTATATATTATATATTATATATATTATATGTATCCTTTTTTTTCTAACATCACCCAACTATTGAGGATACAATATCAGTATATATCAGTTCTTTCTCTTGGTTCGTCCATTGCTTCGGCCGTGCCTGGACCGCTTCGTCCGCTCGCAGGCATTGACCACGCGGCTGAGCAAGGCCCGCATCTCACCAGAAAAGTCTTCATTTCCCACACAAAACCTCAACTTCCTGGCCAACTTTGACCAAGAATCTCCTGCGATCAGCTCCTGCATGAGCTTTTGTTCAATGTTTGAAAACGTCTGCTTCAATTCATTCTGGACCTCTGCATCATATCTTTGGAAGTTCATGGGATCTGGCTTGCTGTGAAGCCACATCTTTGATCCGAAGTTGCGCCACATCAGCAACTCACGCAGGGCGTTCTTCGCATGCTTCGCATTCTTCAAATCCTCATCACCTTTGAGATCCTTAGATTTGCTTGAGGAACCCAAGAATAACATTATAAGATTAGCTGATATTACCTGTAAATTGAAAGAACATGATATGATCTGATATTCAATACCTGATATTACTACTGTTATATTACATTATAATATTACCATTACCAAATATCCCAGTAAATTCTCCCAAATGGATCCACATGGTGCAATTTCATGCAAATTCTTTGAAAAAAAAACAGAAATTACCCTCCACACAAAGACATGGCTCAGCTGTCTGCCTCGTCAGAAGCTCCAGGGCACGTGTTGCCAGGTGAACCGACTCTTTGGAGCTGCTGTGACTCTCGTCCAGCAACTTTCGTGTGGAGCCCAAGCTTTCACCCAGCAGCCTTTCGACATCTGCCAATGCGTCCTCCAAGGAGGCAGCTGGATTTGGTGGAACCTCCACCCTTGGCTCAGTCTTGGCCCACTGCCCTTGACTTTTTTCAATCTCCGACTTTTCTCCGGTCCAATCCGCCTTGTCCGAGCGGCTCCACTCTCCTTCTCTCCATTCACCCTTGGACCACTGAGACCACTCAGATCGCTCGGACTGGCCTTTCCAGTCACCTTTGTTCCTGGACGCCCATTCGTTCCGAGCTTTCCCTCTCGACTGGCTCCACGTCTCGGAGGTACCGGAAGAGTCCTTGGCTCCCTTCTCCCGCCATTCGTTTTCCGAGTCTTGCCACCAACGTGATGATCGCTTGCTATACCAGGACATTGCGAGCAGCCTAGATCAGCCAACAAGAGGTGGCTTAAGCAGGGATTGCTTGGGTGAATTCATGCCTAGCCATGGTCAGCTTTGCCCACTTTTCCTTGATGATGTGATAAATATTGGGAAGGTGTCAGAAAAGGGTATGCACATCATCGTACATCTTGATGCGTAGCCCTTGGATGCTGTTGGTGTCATTGTTTAGTGCTTGAGCCTTGAAGCTACAAAGCGATACAAATCAAAACGTGCGCAATCCGAATCAACTGAAGTGAAAAGTGCTCTAATGATGTAGATACGTCGCACCCAATATATCTAAAACGATCTGACTGACTAAGATTGACTAACACTTAAGATTTGCGACCCCTCACATGTCGCAATTGTCGCAACTCGTCTCATGTTGCAGCTGCCTCTGACATGACATCCAGAGCGTTGCCAGGATCTTCCTCCTGAAACAGGTACTTCAAAATAGGCTAATGGTTCGCTTCATCCTACGGTCAAACCATGTCGACCCCAAAATAGTTGGTAAATGGATGGTGAATGGATGGTCATGCCCCCCAAAACTTAGTTGGAATATACTTAAACTGACATGTATTGACCCATTATGACCCATTCCTATACTGAACATTAACAGACATGCAGAACCCCAAGAGAGTCAACGAAGCCAAACTGGGTGACGATCGAAGGGATAAGGGGCTCAAGGTGAAGTAAAACCACCAAGAGCTATGTACGACAATTCTATCACAGCGCCAATATTTGGACAGAGGGAGGACAAACAAGAACCGAGTTAAACACAATTCAATCAAGAACTAAATCAAACATGGCCGAAACAAACCCAATTTTTAGAAACTGATGTGATGAAAGTTGCCCTATTGTTTCTCCCTTAAAATAGAGGGTTTTTATATACCCTCTGGTAAACATGAGACAATTTTCATGGAACATCACCCTATTTTTACCAGGCAAATCATGGGTTTTATCAACCATAAATGGCCAGAGGCTACCCATTTTTTGTGGCAGCGCACCTCATCAGATTCATCAGACTCGACCTCGGTCCGACTCGGCCGCGCCGAAAATTGGCGCGGCAAGGGGTTGTGTTTTTCGATCCGCTGAAGGACGGTGCAGACTGGTCAAAACTAGGTTGGGCCGTTTTAACATGATGTTTTTGACGGTTGAAACATGTTGAGTCAATAGAGACCAGAGGTTACCCTCTGGTAATTTAACATAACTATGGAAAATCACCATGTTTAATGGGAAAATCCACTATTTCTATGGCCATTTTCAATAGCAAACTGTTAGTCATGACCAGAGGAGACCGGACTTCAAATGGACTTCAACTTTGACCCGTATCATCCCGTATTCTCAGCCTCGGGTAGCCTCGGGAACAGTAAACCTTTTTTCCAACCACACACACAAATCAATACTGAAATAATGTGATGGTTTAATTACTCCCTGAAATGTTTAATCCCATCACCCAAGACAATATATACCGGACTTAAATGCATTAATATGTGTATTATATATATATATATTTATCTATTATTTATGTAAATATGTCTGTATGTCTGTATGTCTGTATGTCTGTCTGTGTGTCTGTGTGTCTGTCTGTCTGTGTGTCTGTCTGTCATGTATGTAATGTATGGTAGCGCATGAAAGGCATGTAATAATGCATGTAATGCATGTAATGCATGTAATGCATGTAACGTATGGTAGCGCATGAAAGGCATGTAATGCTTGTAATGCATGTAATGCATGTAATGCATGTAATGCATTTAATGCATGTAATGTTTGTAATGCATGTAATGCTTGTAATGCATGTAATGCATGTAATGCATGTAATGCTTGTAATGCATGTAATGCTTGTACTGCATGTAATGCATGTAATGCTTGTAATGCATGTAATGCTTGTAATGCATGTAATGCTTGTAATGCATGTAATGCTTGTAATGCATGTAATGCTTGTAATGCATGTAATGCTTATCATGCATGTAATGCATGTAACGTACGTAATGGATGTAATGTATGTATGTATGTATGTATGTATGGTATGGTATGGCTTGGTATGGTATGGTATGGCATGGTATGGCATGAGGTATATAGATAGATCTAGTATTCAACCACGGTCTCGTTTGGGTGGTATTTCATATGTTCGGTGTCGGCTATAGGGAATTATACGGATTTTTTCCCGCCCGGCCTCAATCGTCTGGTTGAGCTGGAATAGCTCTGCTAGACGCAGCAAGCTTCGCCGCTGTCCTGAACCACGGGCCTTGAACCTCGTAAGATAAAACAATCAAATGGGAGGGTGTTACCCTCTGGTAATTCATAGCTATTGAACATGGCCATAGAAATAGTTGATTTACCCCCCCAACAAAGGTGATTTGCCATGATTATGTAAACGTTTACCAGAGGGTAAGATAAACATGCAGAAATGTACTCTTTTCTATGCAGCTCCATATATTTGCGTATATTTTTTGGGGCCCCAGATTCCCAACTGAATGGAAAAAAACATGTTCCAAAGCACCAACCAGATCATAACTTGTTGGGGGCCCACCAAACGTATCATCAACACAAAGTATGCCCCATTTCCAGAGAAACCCAAACATATGGTTAACCATATCTCCAAAGAGATCCCCATTACATATCCTATGGATAATGTGGATTTCAGATATGGATAATATTGATATTATTATGAATATATGGATCATAAGGATACTTTCTATGGATTATATGCTTCATCAAATATATATATATATATACACCCTCTGGTTATTTACCATAGCCATGGAAAATGGCCCATTTATAGATGGTTCACCTATGAAAGATGGTGACTTTCCATGGCTATGTTAAATAACCAGAGGGATCCAGAGGGTATATATATACTGTATGTATAATATTGATGCGCGGTGAATCGGCAATTGAGATCCAATGGAACACATTTGTACGTTACAGTGGCGCCACAACCAGGTCAAACGCGACGGTTCTATCACACACATGCAGCATTTGGACTTATGTGCTGTTACATATATATATATATACACACCTACACCAAAAGCTGTATATGACATAGATATATATATAATATATATATATACGTATATACAATATGCAAAACCAAAGGTATATATAATTTTAAAGATACCTAAAGCCTAAAGCTATAAACAAATCTAGCTATTATATATATAAATATAACATAATATAAATATATAGCATAGCTACATGAAAGATCATTAACGAGCAGCGGAGCACAACGCTGATTTTTGGTGCCTGTTGGGAGGTTGTACTCCACCCAGCAAGTGCCAGACACCAAGCAGATCTGTGCCTTGGCTTCACGGAAGATCGTGGGAGAATATCCTATTTTTGAAAAAATGAACATGGACAATCCCAATACCCTCTGGTAATTTAACATAGCTATTGAAAATGGCCATTTATAGTGGATTAACCTATTAAAAATGGTGATTTTCCATGGCTATGTTAGTTTACCAGAGGGTAATCTTAGATCCAATTACTAATAGTTGTATTGCACACATAGATCATCTGGTTGGTGGTTTTTCGCCCTACCCCTCTGAAAAATGATGGAGTTAAAGTCAGTTGGGATTATTCTTCCCAATATATGGAAAAATAAAAAATGCTACAAACCGCCAACCAGACATGGAAAATCCCATGAAATTCCATTTCTAAAATATCCCAAAATGGAAAATCCCATTCAAATGGATGATTTAGGGGTACCCCGATTTATGGAAACCCCCACATAGCAATCCCTGCAATACCCAGAAAAAAGATAGACAAGTCAAATTCAAATCTAAAATAAGTAAGGACGTACTGAATTCTATCTTTTTGGGGGGTTAATATACTGTAGTCGAATCATGTCTTATGGATTTATGGGATGTTTTATCAATGGGAATTCCAGGATCCTAAAATGGAGGTACTGTACCATATAAGGCCAATATGTTGGGGTATATCCCCTTACATAAGCATGAAACATAGGCCTTATATATGGTAGGTACCTTCAATTTAGGATCCTGAAATTCCCATTGATTCTATGGGAGATTGTATGAGATATTCTGAATTTCTCTTCCGGACTCTGAGCTGAAAGGGGGACAAGAACTCCAAAGCATTGGGCTTTATTTTACGCGACGTGATGGAAAGTAAATGGGGACACAGTGGGATGGGTGTATATATATATACATGTAATGATGAAGCATATTTTATAGGTATGTATTATTATGCAAGGGAATATAGAATAAATTCAATTTATATACAGTAAAGCCATATAAAATCAAAAGCATGATATGTGTTTCTCCAGAGTTACAGGGAGTACCCCAATTTGTGCATCTCGAATGGGGACACTGACACTTTTCCTTAGTGGATGTGGGGTACAGCCCATGTCTGTGAAACCCATGTAGATGCCTGGACTACGAACAACAATAGAATCATTGAAAGTTTAACAAACAGTGATTGCGCATGACAGTCCTGCATTGGTCAAGATCACCACACAACAGCTGCCAAACATTGGGTAGGTTTGTCCATGGTCTACTGAGTCTACTATGTTTGTTTTGGTCATGTCAACCTATTTTTTGAGTAGTTTCCTCGTATCCAACTGTCCATGTATCGCCCAGCTATAGCCCATTGGTTTCAACCGTCAACTGGGGCTGGACATCAACGCCTTTCAGGTTTCAGTGCAATTTTCTTCTATCAACCATCAACATCATCGTCAAACATATTAGCTTTCTTCCAACCACTCAAGGGCTCAATTACCTGCACACAAAGTTCCAAGAATGAATATTATTAACTACTCTCTGTGGTAAACTAACATAACTATGGACAATCACCATTTTTAATGGGTAAATCCACTATAAATGGCCATTTTCAATAGCTATGTTTGTTTACCAGATGGTATTATTAGTAATTATTGCATTGAACAAACACGTATATTCCCGATAGGTTCACCGTTCACCATGGATTTACCCACAACCACTCAAAATCTTCGGTTTGACGGCGGCCATCCACGTACACCTTGATCTGTGCATCCCAAACATTGTACGTGGTTTATAACCAATATATATATATATATGCAACTGAGGAGATTATATATATACACATATGTACGTAAGGGTATTACCCATCGAACCGATAACTAGGATGCACAGGAGTTGATCAAAAAGACCACAGCGAAGCTGCCACCAAAGGATGCTGAGGAACCACCGTTGCACGCACATCATCCCCCTTGCAGCGCTGGTGCCACACTTGGTCGCCCACCTGGCACGGCTCAACGGCATGGCTCTGGCATGGCTCAACGGCTCTTCTTTCGGCAAAAAGATGCGTAGATTTAAAGGGAACAAACAAACAAGCAAACGAGATCATTATAGTTCAACTAACTATGATTATATATATATATAGAGGACTTGATCAAATGACTATATGATCAAATGGCATCAAATGGCTTTGCTTGAAAGTAGGGTTTGCATGGCTATGCCGTCCAAATTTCAGCGGAACATGTGATTCAAAACCCAATTTGATCACATTTGGTGGTATCTTATTTTCAGACAAACCCAAATCCTTACAAAGCCTGTGCCAAAAGTCTTGCACCATCCGGTCTGCGCGCCTCCAACTGTTCCGCCCAACATATCCATGCCATGTCTGGATCTACAGACTCGCTTTGGAACACTCTCTGTGTAAATTTCCATAGTGATGTTCCATTCCTCCCGGCAAATTTGGTAGCAACATTGACATCATCCATTGACATCATCCATTGACATCATCCATTGACATCATCCATTGACATCCGATACTTTCATACATACCCCACAGCGACATCAACGAGCTGAGCCTCAAAGCCGTCAACGGGTCATCCAACAGAGTGTGTTTCAGATATTTGGTCATCTCCGTTCTGCATGTCTAGGTTGAGCGCAAACAACAACAACGACGACGACGACGACAACAACAACAACAACAACAACAACCACAACCACAACCACAACAACAACCACAACCACAACCACAACAACAACAACAACAACAACAACAACCACAACCACAACCACAACCACAACCACAACCACAACCACAACCACAACCACAACCAACCACAACAACAACAACAACCACAACCACAACCACAACCACAACAAACAACTATAATAACAAACAACAAACAACAAACAACAAACAACAACAAACAACAACACATATCTTAGCAATCATCATAGAGTGCATTCAGTGACACCAAAGGAATAAGGGACAAGCATGCAGCTGGAGCAAGGACATCTGTCAACATTGAAGCCAAGGTTTGATTCTTGAGGAACTGTTCAAAGGTATTCAGCGGATTTCGCAACATGCAACATCATCTTGTGACACCACACTCCCCTCTGTCAATGGATTGGTTTTGTTGGGAATTTTTACACCGCAAAGCCCTATATTTTATGGTAAAAACACCATGGTTTCCGGTGAAGACTTTCCCAACAAAACGGAGTCTGCAAGCGACTGGAAGCCAACGGCTTCACCAAGGCTAGAAGATCTCGATACAACTCCCGGAAGAACCAGACAAGTCAAATCCTACTAGCGTAATCTACGGTACTTGTCGATCTTTTGGTGGCCAGAAAAGTTACAGTAGCTGATGTTAACTGCTGGTATTTTTTCAGTCGCACCCAGCAACAAGCAGAAAGTCATGGAGAAACCCCACACCTCAAACCCTTCATATACTGACCCAACCTCTTCCAGCATCATGCTGAACTAGGATGACAAGGGCTTACGGATATTTACGGGGTCAGAGTCACTACCCATAGGATCCATGTATGCTATATATGGTAACATTTACCATCAATATACCCCCAATGTTAGCATATATACCATACATGGATCCTATGGGCTATAGAAAACAAGTTATGATCCTAAGAAAGAACTACGTTGCTATGTCCCAAGCTCCGCGATGTTAGATGGATTTCGATCCCATCAAGTGATGGGTGCCCAGGTTATCATCCCTAAAAAAGTGCTCATTTTCTTAGGGAAAACCCATGGTGTTTTATCAGGTTGGTGGTTTTAACCATCTTGAAAAAATATTAGTCAATGGGAAGGATTATCCCATATATTCTGGAAAAAAAAATGTTTGAAACCACCAACCAGTAATGCTTTTTGCGAGGCACCCGAGGCATTTCTCAATGCATTGAAGCCTCGAAAGCGAGACCGGCTGGTAACCAAACATTGCTGGCTGGGAAAGCCCCAAAAAAATGGCATTTGCATGAAAACATCATCTGTATATATAATTATATAATATTATTATATAATTATATTTCTCTAGATGGAGGATTTTACAGCCAGCCATGTTGTATTTGCCGCTGCAGCCTGCCCAGGGCTCACCATGGTTCTAGGTCGATATGCACCTCGTGATGCAACTCTGGCAGTAACGGAGGAAAAATGCATGGAAGAACTGCAAGGCACCTTCACCTACAGTAAAGAATTCAACTGCTCCATACTGTTCCTTTGATTTGGAAGCTCCAAAGAAACCTCAAGTAGCCACCATGTGCCCATGCGGATAGATTTTACCAATGAATTTGGGTGTCTTGGCTCAGAGACGTACATTTTTGAAATCCTGCAGCTCTTCTTTGAGCACCCGTTCCACCTCAGCCAGGATGCCCAGTTGGCGGCGCCGGCCCCAGGCCCAGTTGGACTTCTGGGATGCCAGACGTCTTTCAGTTCCCAAGCTAAGGCCTCATAGAACACATTGTTGTTGCTGTACAGCCTTGGTCCCGCGCTGGACACAAAAATCACCCGAAGACCATAGTAACCCTTTTTGTCAATTCGACCACCATAGGATCCTGTTGTCACTATGATAAACAAATATAAACAATACCCAAATTCTATTTGGTCATGACATGTTCATAACAAACATTGAAGAAGAATAGTCAAGTGGGTTTTATTCATTTGGATTTATTCATATTGTGTTCGTCCGGAAATTTTACAACAAAAAAAACACATCGCCTTTTGAACGGGAAAACCCATGGGATACCCATTACCAGATGTTCATATTGCTGGTTCAAAGTTACATCTCTAATGATGCCATTGCATTCCCATCAAAAGTATTGTTCAAATTCTATCCCCTTTGTATGGAGGTTTCCAAAGTCATGGGGATACCCAAATCATCCTGTCCTTAAACCATTTATTTCAGATTGACAGAACCATGGTGTCGACTGTGGTTCCCCAGCCCATGACTGGAGAAACCCTCATTTGGTTTATAAACCCGGTTAACTATGGTTAACTATGCTCAACTAATATCATTGATTATAGTTATATATATTTCCCATAAACCATAGTTATCATCGTTTTCATGTTAAGTCCCCTTTGCATTCCTTGTGCCACATCAAAATGGGGAGAAGCCATTGGCGGCCTTTTGGTGACCTTTCTCTGCAGCATCAAGGGCACAGGGCTCAGTCCGGCTGCCAATGATGTCACCCTGCGTGACCCGAACGTCGAATGGATCAACCACAACTGGGATTTGTTATCGATATCCACAAATAAGTCAAGGGATTATTCAGAGAATGTTGGGATGTATATTGTTGATCATCACAATTATTCAGAAAATCCCAAGTGTATAAATTGCTGTTGTTGATAAACACATCCCCAATAGTTAAACATCACAATTATCCCCCAGTGTTGTTAATCATCCCAATTAATAAATCTGGGGATTATATAATCAGAGAAACGATTATGGGTTGGTTTGCCATGGCATTTCAGCAGCGTGAAATGCTTGGTTGCGAACTGATTCTACTGGTTGATTCATAGCCATTCCAATAATTCAATAATGGACTGTAATGATCCAATTTCAATAGGTTAGTAGAACACCACTACTAAGATCTACTAAGAACAAACCAATTTGACACAGCTCCATTCAACCTCATTGACCGAGAGTGGTTGTGAACAAAATGTGTGCGGTGTGTGCATTTGCCACTCAAGGAACCAGCGGAAAAAAAAACTCTGCGGCCTAGGGTACTTCATGGTATTTCTATGCAGTCACCAACAAAGAATTCAAGTTGAAGAGCCAAGCTCAGAAGAAAATTATCTCCAACAGTGCATGTGTTTCCCCACTTTGAAAGTAGTCATAAGTAGTCTAAATCACTAGAGGAGTATGCCATAGCGAAACATCCATGTCTGCGCTGAGTTCTCCGGCATCAAATAGGGCAAAGCCCCAGGAGCTGCGTGATGGCTCAGGCTCGCCTTCAACGGGACGACAAACATCTGCCACCAGCTCTAGAACTGGTGAATACCATTACCTTTTGATGGTCAAAGATGAAGAACGAAAACACGATTTCACTATTCTATGAATGGGATATGAGGTTTAATGCCATTCAAGCAAAGGCATTCAAAACACCCATTGAATACCATGAACAGAACCCCAAAATACAATGAACAAGACTATTCGAACAACCATCAAATCCATGAGCATTTTTACTACACCAATGTTCATGCATAGTTCATCCATATTTCATTCCATGTCATACCATTTGTCAAGAAATCAAAAAACTATAATTCCTCCATTGAAGCAGTTCGATAAATGGGGGATCCCCAATAGTTTATGAAAAATCCATGAAAATCCCCATCTATAAATGGATGATAACAAGAAAAAGGCCTAAAAAAATTTTGGGTATATATCCCTAAATCATCCATTTCAATAGGAATTTCCACTCAAAACCCATCCAGCTGTTGGGGCCCCGCTCCACGAAGAGCACGGGACACCAGGTGTCACCGTTGGCCTCGAAGAGATCCGCCGAGGCCACGGGTGTCACGATCCGTGAGGCCGCGCGAGAGGAGGTGATCAACCCCAGATTTCGGGCGCGGTCCTGAACCAAAAACCACCAAATGGGATTGGGGAAAATGAGGATTTAATTGGCACTGTCCTGAATATATTATTGTATATAATATATGTATTTATATTATTATTATTATATATATATATAATATTATTATATATATATATATATACATTATATTATTATAATGATTTTCCAGCTGCAAGTGGTTCCCTTCCATTTAGGAAGTGGGTCTCTGAGAATGTGATCACGTATCATCAACATCAAATCATCAAACATCATACCATTATCATCCATTATCAAAAAACAT
>Ga0126342_10011411_pt1 | contig 15873 bp, 17 predicted proteins | sample Cyp1metagenome_FD_92528 | JGI IMG/M metagenome (GOLD analysis project Ga0126342, IMG submission 92528) | Coral microbial communities from Lord Howe Island, Old Settlement Bay, Australia - Cyphastrea 1 metagenome | ecosystem: Host-associated > Invertebrates > Cnidaria > Coral ... | reverse complement strand
TACCAAAATGACCCAAAATTCCATTTCAATACCCTCTTGCGCTCAGACACCCAAAAATCCTCGAAAAATGTCGAAAACACCACCGTATTCTGGTCTCGGTGCGAAACCGTTTTTGGGCCCCCCAGCTAAAGCTGATATAGCGACTGCTATATTAACAAATGTCATTGAGCATTTAGTGTTGCTGTTGCCCCCCAATAAGCACGCCTTCACCGCCAAAGCGGTGTGGGCGGATTTCAAGATATTTCAAGATATTTGGGCTAGAGTGATGAATCATTGTAATTAACGGGAATGATGGGGAAAGTCTTGGTTTGATGCTATTCTGCAATTCCGCAATTCAACATAGCACAATGACAAGCAATCACAAGCAATCACAAGCCATCACAAGCAATCACAAGCAATCACAAGTCGCAATTGCCATCCCACTTTGCGCTTGGCGTGGATCACCATGAGTCAACTTAATTTTGTTTGTTGCCCACCGAATCTTACACACATTGATTCATCCAATGCTGCTAGGCTTGAAGTTTCAGCTCCAGCTGATTCTGCCAAAGGCAACAGCGAAAAATGAGCTGAGTCTCTGAGTGCAGCTGCAAGATTTCTTTTGCTGGTGGGCCAGTGCCGGATGACTTAGTTTTGCAACCCCAAAGATTCAGCGAGTTTCGGTTGGAATCTTTGACAGGTTGCATGCATGATCGTGTCGTGAGAATCCAATATCCAATCTTTGAATTGTTCACACTTTCACACTGTAGGTGAAGAAGTCTAAAAGAAGTCTAAAAGTGAAAAAAAAAAATAGAACTGGTCGAACTGGTGTTCTGATGTGTTCTGTTTCCAACCGTAGCTCAAGCTGCCGTGTCTCAGCACAACGTGTAGACAACGTGTCCCAGCCAGGAGCCAAAAGCCAAGAAACCCATGGGCAACCCGCTGATCCCGGTGCCACAACAGGACGATGGACAGAGATGGAGGGAAGGCAGGCGATATCGAACGATATCGAACGATATCGAACGATATCGAATTTGGATCATTTGGATCATTTGGATCCAGGAAGACGAAGTTCGATCCAAATTGATCTCTTCAAAATTCTTGTCAATTCTTGTCATCATGTTTCATCATGTTTATCTCTTGTCAATTCTTGTCATGTTTATCAATTTGTCTTTGAGCGCCAAGTTGGGATGAGTGCCATAGGGACATTTGCATGACAGTCTTTGTTGTCACATGTCAAAAGCTACCTGGGATCATTAGACACCCAGCCATTGCAGCTTGCGATCCCAGCTGCTGCCAGGAGCCTTGTTCTTACTATGGCGAGGGTAGGTCGCAAAGCCCCTTGGATATCAAGTCAGAAACCAAAGGGCCATGACGGGCCATGTTCAGTTTCAATGTGGTTCCCATCTAGCCCAAACAAACAGTCTTACAGAGATATGTTACAACACTTTCAAACAGAGCTTGTCTAAGAATACCTGAAAAGATCTTGAAAGAGTGATGTTTTTTTAGGCAACCTGAGTCGCAAAACGCGACTGCCATAGGCATGCATGCATATGCATGCTGTCATGTTGCCATCTTCCCAATCCAGAAGCCTACTTGGATGGGTGCGAAGCCACAAATCAAATAGCCAGCCTGAAAAACAAAAAAAAAATGTTCAAAACTAATCGCTTACATGGCTTACATATGGCTTACATCAATCCATTACTTTTCACCGGTGCTTCGGTGTCAGGTTCACGACCTGGGAAGCCATGTATTCCGCCACCGTCTTTCTGGCCGTATAAAGGCCTGGCGTATTTCGATGGCACGTGTGCTTGGTGGATGATAGGGCTGAAGTGTGGGACAGGGCTGGGCTGATAGGTGTGTGTGAGCCCATCCCCAACTAGATAGATCCAAGAAATTCCAAGAAATCTGATGAAATCTGTGTTTCTAGATGTTTCTAGATGTTTCTAGATGTTTCTAGATGTTCCTAGTGAGATGTTTAGCATTGTTTAGTATAGTAATTGGTTGCTGCCAGGAGTCACTGAGTGGAAAACCCACCTGGGGCAGCGTACATTGGCGGCTGTGACGTGAGAGCCTCAAAGCACCGGGACCTGATTTCGGAATTTCTTGGATAAATTCAAATGCAATGAGCTACACTTTCAGCCACTTTGGAGGTGACAGCAGTGCCAGAAAAGTAAAAGAACGCTCATTGCATTTGGTACACATGTGACTATTTGACTATTTGACTTCACATGCGTAAAGACTTTCCTTGACTCCCTGAGTTCCAAGGCCTCCCATTGAGCTCACAGAGCGGCGCTGCGGAAGTTTCTATTTGCTTGGTGACTGGGCCAAGCAGCTGTCAGCGCCACATCACTCCAGCTATCCATCCATCGTAAAATATGTGAGTGGAGTACGCCCATCAATGGTAGAGACATGTATATAACATGTGTAGCGACAGATCAGATCTAGATGCACCGACCTGCGATACTGGCGATTGTGGTGAGCTGATTGATATCGTGAAAGGAGATCTGAGATGATCTGAGGTGATCAGACTTGGTGTATGAAGGCCTTTGATGGTAGCCATGGCTATGGCATCATTGGCTTATCCTTCGGCATCGAAGAGCGTGACATTTGGGGCGAGCTGGTCACACAAAAATTCAAGATCCCCGTGAAGCTCTACGACTGCCCAGAGCTTCAGATCAGCGGATCCTAGAGATATCTCGAGATGATGGAAATGAATTGAAATGATGGCTTTCCCAATTTTCCCATCGGATATTGCCAGAAGGTGGGAAGGAAATGAAGGAATGGAAACACCGGAAAAAGAACTTCGGAATGTTATGGAATGTTGATGTGTTTGGCCAATTGCCGAGGTTTCATTCCACCAGAGAGATCACCACCCATCTCCAAGACAGCGTGGCTGGGTCGAATTGATGCGATGGCTGAATGGCTAGTCAATGGCCAGCGCTTCATTCCAGTCACGACTCCAGTTGATTGTTCTTTTTGTTGGTGCTCCAGCTTGAGATACCATGATCGGATGCATCCAGCTTCAGTTTCTCAAGATTGTGGCTCTGTGCTTAAGCCTTGAGGCCCAACAACACGGTTTGTCCAAAGAACCATTTGGGTGAACCCAAATTGTTTGAGCCTCAATGACTCGAGGGACCTGAAGGTCCTGAAGAGATCCAGTGGCAGCCACAGACCCAGGGATGGCATTTGTTACGGCGCTGCCTACGATTCCTTCCGGGTATGTCTTGCAGGGCAGGACGTGCCGGGAGTTGTTGTGGGTTTGTGGGCTTCTGTAGCTTTAGACGGCGTCATGAAGCCATAGCTGCCAGAGCTGCCATAGCCACTAGCCGAATGAAATCCCCCAAAAAATGAAGTTGCAGATGCCTTGCAGATGCCTTGCCATGCCTTGTCGGATTTTGAGGAGGTAACGGTGGCTGGCCGCAAATACAATACTCTAGAGGCGCTATCAGTTATCATGTGTGTGCCATGCCCTGCCCACATGCTCACCTGCCATCAGCGGTGCATCTTGTAAGTATCAACTGGTGGCCAGGCACAGCTGAAAGGTTTCCCAAAGTTGTCCGTTCATCTGAAAATCGATGCACGGTGCCCAGGTTCCATGGGATCCAGCCGAATCCAGCCTAGCTCTAAGGGTTTCTCTTGACATGACCCCTCAAGCACCAAGGTGGAAGGGTCTGAATGGGATGTCCTGGAATGGTTGGAGCCTCAAATTTGAGATATGCATATCATATTCAAATATATTCAAGGAGTCGGACATCAACTTGAGAAACTCAACTTTCAGAATTTCCACAACAGTTGCGCTATGCCGCTATGCCGCTACGTTGTCCCGTTGCCAGCCATTTGGTTCACGGCCAGCGCCGGTGCGGGCCTCGGCCCCGGAATGGAGGTGGCCTTGGAAGAAACGAAGCGATTGATCCATGACGGTCATGCGGCCATTCTGAAGGCCGCCCTGCCCTGACGCCCCATAGGGACTCCGTGGATCTCCGTGGTGAGGGATATGGAGGGGATGTGATGGGGAAATTATGGGAAATTGGAAGTTGGACTTCAAACGGAATTCAACTATTCAACTATGCGGCTGCGGCCACAATAGATGGGGATCTACCGTAACCATGAACAATAGAAGAATCCACAAAATTGGCTAGGGATGGGGATGGTGCAAAAACAGCAAGATGCAGAGGCACGGAGAGTTGTGATGTCTTTTCTTCCAAGGCTGTTGTAGCAACATTCTACATGTTTCACAATTCACTTGCTGCCTTCCTTCCAGACCTTCTCAATTGTCGTGTCTAGGTGGGTCCAGGCCGGGACGATGATTCGGCTGCTGCATTTCAGCAGTTTCGACGTGGTGTGACCCGCAACTCAACCTGACAGGGTTTGACTGCCTGGGATGCCATTGGGATGACCAAGGAGCAACATAATTTTGACCATGTTCGACACAGACAGATCTTAACCGACATCTCAGAGACAGAGAGAGAAGGGAGACGTGGAACATTGAGAGCATCTGTCTTCCCAGTGAAGATACTCTGAAATTTGATTTCTTTGTGGCGCTTACAAGAGGGAACAGTGATAACAATGCTCCGATTGTCAATTTTTCCAGCTGCTGAGGTGCAGATGGCAGCCATGAACTTTCACTTTTGCAAGAGTTGGAGCAGAAACAGAAGGCGCAGCCTTTCATCCTTCCACAATGTGATATGGTGATATATCGTGTGATCTTTTGGGATATGGGAAACATTGGGAAACCAGATGAATTTGGTTTCAGTTGATCAGTTGATCCATGAGAGGTCCTGGGTTTCCTGGTGGATTTTGCACAGAACCGGAGAAGCCACAGGAGGCGGTGGATTTTTGTTGCTCTCACTGCAACTTTTTTAGGTGTTTGCCTTGTTTGCCGTTGATTCAACCAAGGCAGTTTCCTGATGAATATATGGTCCACTCCGGCCAACATTGATCAAACACTGAAACTTGCAAGATCATGGAAGCCAAGCACTTAGAAAACCATCAGAGGTTACCAACTGTTTTAGATATGAAATGCCAACTCCATCAACCCCGCCAACCATCCAGCTATATCATGCTATATCTATATCTCACCATATCTTACCGCAGGCAGGTCAGCAGTGTGGTCTCCATCCTGCTGAAGGATTCGAAATGGCAAGAAGCCGCCAAGGACAATGAGACGACGTGAGACGATGATTGGGCCAGAAGATCTCGTGCATTTCCTTTGCCAAATTGATATGCTGTGATAATTTCTCAAGACTGCATGTGGAAGCAACCATTCTGAACGACAAACATGGAGGTGACAACGGCCCAGAGTATGGAATCTGTCAAGTCGACCTGGTGGCAACTTCGATACCCAGACAGATGGCTACCGGCTACACCTTTTTTTTTAAATGCTGACTGTGTGTGTGCTATAGTTACAATGGAGAGAGACATATCTATAACTCATTGTGTAGCATACACGTGTAACATATACAAAGCTGCAATCCAACACAATATGTACAAAGCTGATCAAACCTGCAATACAGCGCACATGGTTTGCATTGAACGTGGTGTTTCGTTACTCGGTCAGCCACCCACTCGGTGACAGGAGAGCGATGTTTTACAGCAGCTGCCGGATGAGCCGCTGCCGGATACGCCCTCCAAACCAGAGACAGACAAGGCACAGCGAAAAAGTTGGACTATGCAGGGTGAGAAAAATATGATGCTACTTATATAGGTTTTTATGCCATTCGTATGCCGAATGGTTGGTGGTGAATCTGATTGTTGGGCCATCATGATTCTTGGTGGCTGGACTAGTGCTACTTGATTTATTGATTGTTGTCATTAAAGAGCCCTGGGATACTTCTCAAAGGGCTACTCCTAAAAGTTGCTATCCTTGAAAAACAACTGAAAAATACTCAAAAAAAAGCCAAACATATCAAAAAAACAACTGAACAAAAACAATCCACGCATTCCAAAACTAAATCCTTTTCTTTTAAGAGCGGAAAAAACGGCAAAAAACGGAACACACTCCACAAAAAAAATATTTAAAAAAAACAAAAAAATGAAAAAGTTTGCAAGAAAAAATGGAAAAAAACGAAAAACAAATTAAAGAAATAACAAGGAAAAAACAAAAACAAAATTTTAAAAACAAAAACATATCGGAAAATAAATAAGAAATAAGAACAAATCTTGAAATCATCATTTGAAAAAAACCTTGAGAGAACATGAACGAAAAAGTATTTTTTGGATGAAACCCCTCCCCTCCCCTCCCTCCCTCCCTCCCTCCCTCCCTCGCTCTCTCTCTCTCTCTCTCTCTCTGTCTGCAGGCTATAAGTAAAATTCTGTTCTCCTTGCGGCAAGTTGCAGCCACCAACCATCATAGTGGCTTCTGGTGAAATTATAAGTAGGCAATCTTATGTCGACAGGATTGGGGATATGCATAAGTGTGCAAAAAGCTGCACCCGAAACCATCTGTTTTTTTGCCAGCACCCATTTGATCCAATGTTGGTTTGATGTCCATCGGATTCCCATTGACTTGAAACGGCGGTTTCAGGGATGGAACACGTTTTCTGCTACATTTTCCTCGGCCCCATGGGCCCCATGCACAGGTTTCAGATGCCAAGCCCGAGAGGCGTGTTGTCGACAATGTATCACAGATGTATCATCCATCAATTGCATGTGTGAGACATGAAGATCATATGAAGATCATGATAGATCATGATTCATAATGATTCAAGGTATGAGTCATATTTCACGATATGGGTCACCCTCCAGGTATCTCTCAGATTTGGGTTCTGCGAGGTCGGACAGGTCGGACAGCTCAGCTGCAGGTGCTGCACTGTTAGCCTTCCATGAATTGGAGGCCACAGCAGACAAAACATGGGAAACAACTACATGGGAAACAAACGACGGGATTCCAATGGGGAACTTGATGTTCTAGCAACGAAATAGGGATGGCCAGCCAAAGTGAGGACCTGAAATCGATGACATGATTTCACGAAGAAATATGCGGTGTGCGGAGGTTTCAGGGAACATGTTCAAGACACCGGCTAGTTTGACCCAAATCGAGTTGTTTCCTCTCATTAAGCAATGTTGAAACACCAATCCTGGGATATCGTTATGTGAGACTAACATTCGCTGGCTGACCGGACGCCAGAGTTCTTGGCATCCAAATAGGCTGTCCGCCTTAAATCGATTCCGGGAAACTGCAGACGTCTCCTACTTGAACTCACTGACGGATGGATCCTCATGTAGGGTTTGATCCAGGAAAAACATGTTACATAAATTTGAATAAATTTGACGGTTTCTTAGCATATAATTTTGTTAGAAGTCATATCAAACAATATCAAACCATATCAAACCAAGCCATTAAATCACCATCAAGCCATCTTCCAACCCTATCAATCTCCCCAAATCTCCTTCAATCCCAGGAGATGCACTTCGAATGCCAAGTTGAAGCAGCTGATGCCCTTAGCCGCTTCGCACAGGGCGTGGGGCTACTTGTCCAATGGCAGCAGGAGCTGTTTTTTCCAATTTCCATGGTAATCCCACAACTGAACGCCGATTGATAACAAAGGATTCCCTTGGTTTCAAGTGAAATCACGGAAACAAAATACGAAACAAAATTAGATTTCCATCCATTCCTCTGTCATGTGTCTGACTTTTTGAACTTTGAAAACTTAAAGAATTCATATGTGTCAAAGCCGCTTTTCATTGAAATATATATTTATATTTTCCCCATCAACCAGGAGGAGCTGAAGAAGATCGATACCTTGGAACCGAAGCTGCCCATGCTGCAACTGCTGTGCCAAGTACATCACTTCTTTCCGTACCAACGGGATCAGATCTTCCACCTCCTGCAGGCCCAGCAAACACGGCTAAACACGGTATAACACTGGAATCACTGGATTCCATGTGGTTCCGTGATTGGGTGGTGCCTTAAGGAAGTCATGTTGCAGGTATTTGGTGAATTCTTTGGAAGAACACATTTTCATTGTGGCAATGATCTTCCAGGAGTTGCTCCAAAGCAGCGCCCTGGACTCGTGGCGCATCGCGGCGCAGGGAGACTTTGAGGTGTCGACCTATCTGGGGAACCTGCGGATGGACCCGATGGAGTCTGCTGAGAGTTCACCGGAACACCACTACAGGAGCTCGGATGAGGAGGAGGAGCTTCAAACGGATGCAGCGATGCAGTTGTTTTTGGCCATGTTTTGCCCTTTTTTCTTGGATTCGGAGTGGGCAAGTCGGAGGAAACATAGTAAGATGAGATGGACCAGGGGGAAGGATGCAAGAGAGAGAGAGAGAGACTTGGATTTGGGAGATGCACATAGCGCGCGTCTCTTGTAAATGTTTAGACACATATGGGCACCAACATGTCTACACTCTACACCTGTGCTCGTGCTTGCAGGAGCCGCATCGACATGGTGAGCTGAAAGTCAGGTGCGACCAATCGTTGACCCATGTCGACCCAAAGATGATCAAAATATCAGAAGAACACAGAAGAACACAGAAGAACTCCAAATCCCATGTTGCGGGGTCAAGGAAGGGACAAGATGGGACAAGTATTCTTGGATGACCCACTGGAAAGGAGTGGCATTTCTTTGAAGGGCGCTCCAAAAGTGTGCAAGGTATACCGCTTGCATTGAGCACCGTGCTTTTGACTCGTTTGCTCCAAGTCCGATGCGGACTTTCCCGGACATCGCCTTTGCTAAATATAATTCGACTGCGAAATCCTTCATTTTAGGGCGATGACTTTGAAGAAAAATGCGGTTTCATTCCAAGTTGGACGTTGATCAGACGACCATAGGTGGATGTGGCAAGACGCCGGGCGCGGCTACGGTGGCGTGATAGGAGCACGGCACTCGGCGATCCATTTGGGCCACTCAACGTCAGGAAATTTTGTGATACAATGGATGTTTATGCTGACCATGGCAGTGATGGCCGTTTGTTATGGTTGATCCTGGTTGATAGTAGCTTATAATTAGTGATTGTTAATGACAACAGTGATGATGAATCTCAATTATAATTTGATGAAGATGTTGAAGATTAAATTGAAGATTAAATTGAAGATAGGATGAAGATACCACAAGATACATAAGATACCATAAGATACCCATGATGCTAATGATATGCCTTTGAGTGCTATCATGTGCCTTTTAAGATCTTCAAATGACATCGTTTCAGGCAGGTCTTGCGAAGCTGAACCCCACGCGCTGGAGCCAAGTCTTGCGCGTGGCCTGGGGGCTCAGCGGGCTCAGCCCACCGATGGGATGAGATGCGGATGATGCGGGATGAGATCCAACCCCAAGGGATATGACGAAATATGACGAAATATGAAGATCAACAGGAAAATGTGTTGGATAAGTTGGGTAGAACTTGATAGGACTTCAATAGAGCTTGATAGAACTGCCATAGTTGATATTCTGCTAGTTGTGCCCAGCCCTTGAAGAACCTCACAGTTGAAGGGAACTTGGGCGAGAAATCCTCACAGTCCAAACCATTGGGTTATTTGGAAAACCGTGGTTGGCAACATGACGATGACCACCATTCAATGAGGGAGTTCAACATAGTTCAACATATATTACATTTATCTTTTGACCGCGCTGAACTCCAATGTTCGCTTCCAATTCGGATCTTTGTGCAGGAAGACATTATCGCAGATCTCCAGGAATACCTCGATGGACCCAGTGCCCACCGACCCGTTCGACTCGCTCGGAACCCAGAGAACCCAGAGAACCCAGAGAACAAGTGGCACCATGGTAGCGCCTTGTTATCAACTGCATTAGAAAATAGAAGTACGTAGAAGCACATAGAAGTACATAGAAGTATACATTGATATTGTCCATCGGATACCCATCGAACACGGATTGAGTTTTTTGTTTGTAAATCTTCTCTCGCATCAAGTTTGCAAGGTAGAAACGTTGGAGATCCTTGGAGTCTATGATCCATATAGCATAGCATCCGGGTCCAACTTTTTCCCCACGCCATGCCGCAAGGAAGTTCGAGGGAGCTTCGGACGCAAGAGGATTGAAGCCAGGAGTGTGGCAGAGGCTGTACAAAGATTGATGGAAGAACAAGATGTTGCTTGAGATCCCAGAAACTCGCTGGTTTTGAATGGTTTCAGATCTATGTCTGCAGATTAGGAAAAATTGGGCAAAAAATTAGGGTCCAAAGTCTAAATGTCAATTTTGGTGACTTTAAAGTCTTTAAGTATCGAACATCCCATCCCCAAAGAGGTCTTGATGACGACCATTTGATTGAAAGATATGGTGCAGGATGGCGGTGCCGCTGCCAACAAATCACATGGTGAAGCGAAGAAATGTAAAGATTACGCATCGAACAAAAGCCTATTACACATTATTACACTAAGTATAAATGATTCTCTTGTTTTAACCGCGCCCTATGGAATCTGAATTCTTGTTAAGAGGCATGGGAACCGGCAAACACAGCGAAAGTTTCCAGTGATTGCTAAGCACTTTGTCCACAGTGACATTGACGGAGGATGTTCCCGAAAGCGTCCGATTTTCTGATCAATAGCGGAAGAGCATCCATCATTTCAGGATGTAAAAGACATCAAATGTCCATGTGGTAAGTTGAATCTTGTAGGCATTTTGTCAAGCTCGACTTGGGACATCCACACAGTTGTACCGATCTGCTGCCAGTGTCGCAAAGCGACCTCCGGCTCGGGCCATACCGGGCATTACCCGGTTTTGCGTTTAGAAAAAGAACTTGGGAAGATGGACCGATATGGACGAATATGGACCGGCCCTACTCATGACAAACAATCATTCAATCACTGTCCCCTTTGCAGCCGGGACCCCCAAAAAATAACAAGCAGTAAAACAACTACTGGATGATGGCTTGGAACTCAGCGCCTGTTTCACCACCTTCTCCATTTGAATTGTGAGGCTGGTGGCAAATCCAGATGAATGGGACAAGATCAGGACCCTGGACATGGAGGTGTGCTCTGGCTCTGGCTCTGGCTCGGCTCGGATGGCTCGGATGGCTCGATGGCTCGTTGGCTCGTTAGATCGCAGAGGAAAACATAGGAAAAGAATCAAACATGCACAGTACGGGCGGAAAAATGCGGAAAACAATTCAAAAATGGATTGTTTGAAGAGTTTGGTTGCGCACGCGCATGCACGCGCGTTTGAAAGTCGGGATTCCTTATTTTGTCTTACTGTCCGGCTCAGATCCACTTCGGCTTTGGAAGCGCTGCAGTCCTTGAGAAATACAAGGCACGGATGAAGTCCCCAAGTAGACATTACACCACTGGCAGTGGCTATGGTAGTTTCAATCAGGTGTTTCCACGACCCAAAATGGGGACATCAACATCTCAACTCTCAACATCTCAACCAATACCGATCCATACCACTCAATGAGTGCAACTTTTTTTTCAACCCTCGCAATTGGCCTTCACCCAGGATCTGACCATCAGAGAACAGTTGGAACGCGAGGCTCCACATATCTCTGCACAGATGCAGGTGTAGTCTGTGTCCAGCAGATCTTGGTGCGATTTCACCATAATTCACCATGTTTCACCATGTTCCACCAAGAACCGAGGTGAAAATCATGGAAAGTTTGCTGAGCCGCTTCTATTGCACAGGCAGGATGTGACCAATTTGTTGATGATTTGCCTCCTGCAATGGTGCACCAAATCTGGCACGCAGGATCGACTTTGGAAGTCTACCGGCAAGGATGGTCACCAGAAGACAATTGTGGGATGGAACCTTGCGGGGAGTCACTCGGCAACATCTCGGCAACAACAACATGTCCAGGTATGTGCATGGTTCAGTACTTTCACCTCAACTTCCGGTGTTTCAAAACACTCTCCCGTGGAGAAATCACAATTTGGGCATTAACACCTGTATTTCTGTATTTCTACCATTTTCCATCTTATCCACATGTTGCCCAAAGGTCAGAACATTCTTTGGCAGTTTTGTTTTCTAATAATATTGCGGCCAGGCGCTGTGTGTTGCCCGGAAGGTTCAAATGGCGTTTAAACATGTTCAAAACATTATCCTTCAACATGCTCAAACACCTGCACAGGGCCAGTGTTTTGAGATTTCCCAGACGACGAACCCTAAACCCTAAAACCCTAAACCATCCTAAACCCTAAAACCACAAACCCTAAAACTCCAAACCCTAAAACCCTAAAACCCTAAAACCTAGGCTCTGAAAACTTTGAATCCTAAACTGGAAAACACTGCGTATACGCAGTATTTTCTGCAATGTCTCCTATCATATATTCGACAGCACGACATTCTCAATGTTAATGTCTGGGCAACACACGGCGTCTGGGGGTAATATTAGCTGTTTGGTTTGCATCTTGGTCATGTCTTGCCAGCAATTTTGGATTGAGGCCCCCGATCTATTTGGCCAACGGCTTTTCGGTGACCGCCTTCGCTGTGAGCTACGTCCACAAAGAATTGGTGGATTGAGCGTGGCCAATGGACATGCAGAAGACCAAAATCGAGAGCAACTGATATTTTGATAGATTTAGTGTGACACTTAGTGTGCTTTAATGTATTGTGCTTGGCCCTGCTTGGCTAGGTTGATTTTATATTGGCATGCTTCAGCTCAGATGTGGATACCGCCATGATTATATAACTGATGTTTGAAAGAACACGTTCGCATTCTTGGCAAGCATTTTGGCGCCTGAGCAGGCGCCGGCACTACTGTAATTCATGGATCACATGCATCACATTGAATTTCATGTCATGACCTGAGTCACTTGATGTCACAGGGCTGCGTCTTTGTCTGCAGTGTTTCAAACTTATCCCCCAGGGCTTACAGAGGTACGTGTTCGGCCATGCCATGCTGTCGCCAGCGTGGCTGGAAATGCTTGGTGCTACTAGCAGTGGCAGCAATGGCAAACGGCAAAGATAGCGAATGCAAAGGGAACCAAATCCTGGAGATGATCGAAGATTATGCTCCTCAATGCATTGAAGCTTGTGAAGAAGTTTGTCAACCCTTGGGAGGTCTCATCATGTCGGTCTTTGCAGGTGAAATGGATGCAGCCACCTTGATCTGTCCAGATTGGCAGACCTTCAGTTGTATGGCCAAGACGCCGTTGATCCTCAGTCACTGCACTCCATTGTTGCTTGAAAACGACATCGTTCGGCGATTTTCGGTCCATATTCCTTCGTACTATTCCACGAAACTAGCTTGACCTTCCTGTTCAAATATATATATATAATATATATATATATATGTGTGTGTGTATGTATATATATATATATATTTCCACAACAACTATGCAGCCCATTCTTCAGCCCAGACCATCCCGGATATTTTCTTAATATTCTTTTTATTACCAACATCCCTCAAAACTGAAATCCACAGGTTGGATGCAGCCCTGATCTACGTGGGCATCGACTTACCCAGATCTTACCAGGAACTTCGACAGCTCTGTGGGATCACCAGCAGTAGCACTGTCACTGTGACCAGCACGTCACTGCCGTCACTGCCAGAAGTGGTGCCGGAGCCTGAACCGCCTGAACCGGCTCCAAATCCGCCAGAGGCCACAGAAACGGCTGCAACGGCTGCAACGGCTGCAACGGCCGGAAGTGAAGCTGGAACAGCTGGAAGTGGAGCTGAAACGGCTGGAACTGGAGAGAATTCTTTGAGTGTGCAATCGGTGGCCGAACCTTCCACGCCCAGTTCTGCGGATGCACCTAACATCACCAATACCAGCACCAGCACAGCTACCACCACGCTCTTTGTGACGGAAACTGAGACCAGCACGGTGACTGCAACGGTCACTGAAACTACAACTCATACCGTGACAGAAAGCACCACAGCGAGCACCACGACGCTGGCAGCTTTCGGGACAGTCGACACAGTGTTGGATGGTGCCAGTGGTGCGGACCTTAAAGGGTCCGAGTCATGGCGCAAACGAGCCCCCTTTATGATCTTTATGGACACCTAGGGACCATTAGGGACCTAGGGTCCTGGGTTCCCGGTATCACACATTACATGACACAAACGCGTAAATTGAATGAGCCCGTATCAGACACGGAAAGCGCAGCAAACTGACATTTCTGCATTTGTTTGATTTTTGTGTTTCGATCTTGTCTTCATTGTGACAGACACACGTCATAGCCGTCATAGCCATGACGTGGTTCGTCATTCTCATCCCAGCTACAGGTCTGAGTGCTCCATGGCTGTTGCTGGCAAGCTGCATATGGATTTGGCGGTGAAGCAGCCGCAGAAATCCATGAATTCGAACATTTGAAGCCTAACATCCAGAGGTCCATCAGGTCAATCTGATGGTTTGTTGAGTTGTCAGGGGAAAACATTTGGAAGATAAGAATGGAAGATCTAAGAATCTAGGCGTTTCATGGTTTGACATGATGACACCTTTGGTTGTTTGCCACATTTTGTCACGTCGAAGACGTGGGGAATTTGCCGCGAGTTGATGAAGTCACCTCTCCGGCAGAAAAAAACGGGCGTCCGACAGCTGCAGACAGCAGACAGCAGACAGCTGCAGCATCTCTTGAAAAAGAGAAGCAACGACTCGAACGACTCGAACGACTCGAACGACTCGGACCTTAGAACTCCACAGTTGAGTCGATGGTCGAGTCAAGGGTCGGAAGTTTTTGGGCAGAAAAATCAGCCAAGTAATCAGCCACTTGCCAACAGTATGTCATAGTTGTCAATAAGATTGGACAGCGATCTTTAACTTTCTTCACATTCAAAAGATCTACCTGAAACTTCTTGATGTGGTTCAAGCCAGCTTCAACGACACATGCTAAATTGTTTACCGTTGTGCCCTATCAGACACGCATGTGATTACTGTTCGGCTCACTGCGATCACATACCATCCAGCATCACATGGCACTGTTCTTTCTTCAGAAGTGCCTTGGGTTGGATTATTTCAAATCCTTTAGAGAATGACCTGGAGCCAGATGGCAAAACACTGGAGAAAGCCATGAGTGCGTACCAAAGAGCACAAGGTGCCTGCGATCTTCATTTTTTTTGTTATGCGTGGACTTCACTTAGCGGTCTATGTTTGTGTCTGATTTAATTTTGTTTCTGTGCAAATTCTGTCAACAAAAATGACTCTTTGCTCCCTGCTTTGTGGTCATTTGTTGCTCAGAGGCTGTTGGATAGCGGCTCAACCTGGAATGGATGACATCTTCGGGTGACTTTTCGTTGTACAGCTACGATTGCTTTTGTGATGGCGACCAGTGGCAGTACCAATACGTCTTCCACGCTGAGAGCGTTCACCCCTGGTCATCACCCAGCTTGTCGCGGGTCAACAGTGTGCCAGACCTGTTGGAGCTGCTATCTGGCGACAAGGCGCCAACTCCGTTTCTCAAAAGGCAGGCCAGGCGACAGTACACTCAGTACATCTTGTCAAGAGCACCAGGACGCAAATTCCACAGCAACAAAACAAAACATCAAACCACTCATGATGACATGTCATATCCAAGATGATAAGATGATGTCATGAGTTCACATGCAACTTATTGCAACTTTACCTTGTCTTCAATCCTTTGATATCCTTTGATTTCAGGAGGCCACCACGAAATTCGTGGTGGGCATCATCGCTTTATTGGCCGGGAACTTGATCGCCAAGGGTCAACTTGCTGAGCTGCTGAGTTTCATCGTTTTCTTCCTGGCTGTTGGCGTCCTCCAATGGCCCCTGGCGGCCAAAAGTGCCGCGGGGCTCTTGGTTTGTTACTTCTTGAGCTCTCTGCACGATGGCGTCTCCCTGGAATGGGCGGTGCCTAGGAGAGATTTGGAACCATTTGGAGTGATGTTGTTGGGATGGGGGCAGGTTCTTACTACCTTCTTACACACTAGACAAGAATGGATCATTATATGATCCGGCAGGAACTGAATCCTGAAACATGCAGATTAGATACGAAACAATGCAGGTACGTTTACACGGGTCCCGGGGGGGTGTCTTCGGTGGCC
>Ga0126342_10011410_pt1 | contig 15873 bp, 19 predicted proteins | sample Cyp1metagenome_FD_92528 | JGI IMG/M metagenome (GOLD analysis project Ga0126342, IMG submission 92528) | Coral microbial communities from Lord Howe Island, Old Settlement Bay, Australia - Cyphastrea 1 metagenome | ecosystem: Host-associated > Invertebrates > Cnidaria > Coral ... | reverse complement strand
TTTTGACTTGGAAATGTGCTTCGCGCCACAACGGCGTGCAATTTTTCATCTCTCATCTGGCCAGCTGGCTCCGCACCCGCCGCTTTAGCGAGCCTACTTTTCGACCCTCCGGAGCCACAAAGCGACTTTCCTACCTTTTCGCGCATCTGCATCTTCTTTCTTCTGACTCTTTCTCTTCTACTCTTCTTTCTTCTAATCTTTCTCTTCTCTCTGACCCTTTCCATCTCTGCTTTTTATCTGTCCATATTGTCGGAAGTTTGACTTCTAAACTTCCTTCGATAATTTGAATTTTAGCTTCTGGCCACATTGCAACAGCTAACATTTGATTTTTGTTTGTTGCTACCTGTTTGGTTTAAAATTTGATTGTCCACCGCCGAATGTCTGCACTCAGTTGAAATTCAATGTTTGGAGTTTGGACCAGTTCTTTGTTTGATTTGAACTTTGAATTTCCACCTCCGGATGGAGCATGCAGTTTAGACGATATCTTTGTTTGAACCAGCTTGGTGACAGCATTGGATATTAGCCTGCCATCTCTTGTGTGACAGTGGCAAATGTCGGGTCAAGTTGTGGAAGGGGAGGTAGCAACCAACCGACGCCGCAAAGCATGGACCACGGTGGCCGTTGAAGACGTTCCATCGGGCAGACTAAGAGCTGCTGGTCAAGCGTGGTTGAACTCTGGGAAGGAAATATAAAAGACACTCATTGCTTTGACTTTCCAAAACAAGACCACGCCGATAGCTCGCTGCAAGGAGTGTGTTGACTGTGACCAGCAGTTTTCTCTTGGGTGGACAGAGGCTGGGCAATTGCGAGTTGAAGAAAGTGGGAAACGCACCGGAAACAAGAATGCTGCAGTCTTGAAAAGACATTATGCCAAAGCATTCGCCAGTTAGACCCCTCTGCGAGCTCTGAAGAACATGCGCCTGAAAGAAAGTAGTGCAGATCTTCATCCGTCGGTGCAGCAGATCAAGAATTACAGACACATGTTGTCGTCTAAGGAGAAGCCTGAGGCTTATTCTGTGGAGTGCTTGGGTGAGCTTCGTGCATTCATAGATGACCCTCTGACTGACGTGAAAATCTTGACAGATTATGTTGTTCTTTCTGAGGATCGCGTTCTATCACCGTTCTGTGTGGATTCTGATGAGATGGACCAACTTTGGGTGCAGGCTTCTTTGCACGCTGGGCTCATGGATTTCACTTTCAAGAAGAACAAGGAGGGACTGCTCTTGGGATGTTGTGGTCCTGCTGGCTTTCACATTCTTCCAGGCAAACCGCCTTCGATGCGCGTGATGCCCCCGGTTCTTCTTGCTGTCGTCTTCGGAAGACGCCCCAGCGCAGCAGTTGTTACTAAACCTTTTTGATGCTCGCAGCCAAGAGCTGGCTGGAGGTGGGGGTGGACGAGATGAGCAAATCTGGCACCTACGGAGATGACATCACAGGCCAGTCTGGGTTGTAGGGCCCGATGCAGAAGCCCACGAAGGTATCCGCATGTTCAACCTGCCAAGCAACGTCTTGGTGGGAGCATGGGGACATCCCATTGTCTTGAGATTTGTCGATTGGTGGCAGTATGACAAGCCACGTGTCCTTTAGAAAGCCGGCCGCCTCTCGAAGCAGAGGCGCAAGTCAAAGCCGAGCCGCGCTGAGCAAAGACACAAAAGAGACGCAATTCAAATTTCGCCCCTACTCAATCCATGGTACAACTTCATTGAGGAAACTGGCAGATATAAAACTCAAATTTCAGCTGTGGAGAGGCATAGCACAAGCCGGGCACCCAGAAAATCTAAAATTCGAACTTCAAAGCTCCCAGGAACTCAAAATTCAGCCTCATCCGACATGCCTTGGGTTTCTGCGCTCCCTACGTACAACCTTCCTGGCAAAAACGGAAACCTGCCAGTTCCAAGTCCATGACGTAGAAGGATTGCATTGGTGAGTATAAAGATGTATAAAGACATGTAAAGGCTATCTCTAAGTTTCGCTTGGTTATGTCCTTGTGGTTCCTTTGAATTTACAATATCGATTCTACAATTGGAAAATGTTGCAAGCCTGTTGACCCTGCTGCCCAACAGAAAAATTTCCTTGGTGAATACATGCGGCATGCGGCCAAGATTGTTTTGCTCATTGTGCACTGCCGTTTGCTCTGTCTTGCGCTGTGCTGGGCTACACTGTGCTGTACCACTCCAGCTGTGCTCCAGCTGTGCTCCAGCTGTGCTCCAGCTGTGCTCCAGGCCAAAGAGGCCATCGAGCAATTCCTGGCAGATGCGAACGGTGATGCCAATGTCATCGACAAGTCCCACAGCAGCATATCGCATATATCGCAACCACAACAGCCATAGCACATCCATAGCACATAGCACAGCATGCAGTGGCAGCGTAGCATGCAGTTGCAGCGTAGCACTGGATTGAAATGATTTGAGGTCATGACATGTCATGAAAGGTGCAAACGTGCAGTGTTTTGTGAAGTATTTCGTGCGGTATTTGCTTTGCTGAGCCGCAGTCATTCATACCCTCTAAGACAATTTTGTGGCCTCCTGCAAGGTGGTTTGCATCGCAGGCGAGAGCAGATGTGGATGACCTTTTGCCCCGGGTGAAGAAGCTCATGGAACATCCCGAGTTTCTTGAGCATTTTACAGTTCTCGAACGAACTCAAATGATATGAGCAAGTGACATCGTTGTGACATCGCTGTGACAGCGTTGTGGGCTCTTGTGTTGTCCCAGGGGATAAGCATCCAGTGGTTACTGGCGATTCAGAGAACCATTGCAAGTAATCCCACGACGAGGTTTCTATCCATTGGCATGCTGGGCATTTATTCATTCTTTATTTGTGCTATTTATGTCTACGTGTTGCAACACCAGCCGAAGATCCTGAATGATTCCACTTTTGCAACTTCAACGCCAAGGTTCTCTTTGAAGAATCCAAACCGTTTGCGGTCTGTGGTCAGCGTCTTCATTTCCTCACCGCAATTTCACCTGCCTGATGGCTCCGGCTATGACTTTGCTCTGGAGATGATCCCCAAAGTTGATGCCCTGAACCCGCAGGCAGTGGAGTAGACATTTCCTGTCTTGCATCTTGGGGCTATGACAGTTCACTCTACTTTTTGTATCCAGGACCAAAACAAAAAAAAAATATATATTTGTTTTGATGGATGCTCGCAGCCAACGTCAATAATATGCCCAGGCTTTGACAGGGTGTCAAGGTGATTCTAAGTGTCTATCTATTGGAATTCGGATGACTCTGTGTTTGTCAACCACAGGAGGATTGGTTTTACTCCGGGGTACACTTGCCAGGTGGCTGCTCGCATGGCGAACGGCGCCTTCAGGACTCTTTGGTCTGATTCAGACGGTCTGATCCTGTCCTGTCTAACGACTGGCACTCTGATCAAGTCCTGGGTCCTCCCCGTTTCACTTGATATTGTAGGTTTGCTCCTGGCCATGTGGGTGGCGTAATCTTCAAAACCCTTTATGAGAGAGTCTTTGATGATTGTTTTTTTAAAAAGTTTTTTTTTTTTCAAATCATTGAGGTTTGATTGTACTTTTGGCAGCTCTTGGCCGTGTTTTGTGAAGGACCTGGCGTCTCTTGGATGAGAAGCGGCAGAAGATGATCTTGGACCGATTGGCAGACCTGAGCAAGGCCAGACGAGTAGCATATGAAGGTGCTGAGCTTTGGATACACGAAAGATCACGAAATATGTATCAATCATACAATATCATCATGAAAACTCCAAGAGTAAAGATATCAAGAGATCTCAGGAGATATCAAGAAATATCAAGAGGATGAGTTTTGCGTTTTTTAGCTACAGAGCAAGCTGCTTGATGGGTTGAAACAATCTGCAAGATAGTACTGAAGCTGCGGCTGAGATACCTTGGCCACTTTCACTGGTGAGCCGTGAGCCTGTGCATCTCCAGGCTGGCCTGTCCAAGGATGCCGCAGAGATTGTGTCAAAGATGCAAGCATGAGATATCATGAGACGCATCTTGGAGGCATAAGTGGCAAGGGAGAATAAGAAGCCCAGCTAGGAGGCTAAGGAGCTTGAGATCTCGGCCAGCCCAGCTAGGCAGCTAGGCCAGCATCGTGCACTCACCCCCTTGGTTTAGCCTTTCGACATCTTGAGATGCCTTTCGTCCTTGAAGACAGCCAGCACTCTGAAACAGGGACAAAGCATTTGCATGTTAACAAACACATGAGGGACGTACATGTATCGCGACTCTCAGATTAGAGTAGCAACAATAGACAGCTGATTCTTCCAACGTGAGGGAGTAATGTCTTCAAGTGCGCTTTTGACCCAAAAATCATCCAAAATCAGCAACAACCATCTTTCCATTGAACAAGATACATTTGCAGCGTATCAGAACCATTGCAAGCATCTTGGTCATGTTTAGGCATTTAGTATGAGAGGGTTCAGCTCTAGGTATGGGGTTGGGTTATGTGATGTGGGGTGATGTGGGGCGACGTAGGGTGGCTTCAGGGTTGTTTTTGGTTTGATTTAGGGGGTAGTATGTGCTACAAAGGAGCACAGCAGAGGCAGTTATGAAAACATAGCAACAACTTGGAAAGAACTGTGTGACTTCCTGAAAGCTCAGGTATGGACCCTACATCAAGTACGGTTTGTACCACTCAAGCTTGAAATTGCTTTTAACATGGCTGTAAAATGCTGCACATTTCCAGCACCCGCATCAGACGGGAAGCTCTTGCACGGCAGAAGCTCTATCTGCCCACTTGGCAGAATACCAGTTGGCTCGATTTTCAAGCTCCTGCTAGTTCGGAAAAGGCGTTGTGTGAGAATGCGATGTAGCATGAAATACATTTGCAGGCATGCCCACGCAATTTTCTGTTGCTCAAGCACCAAACTGGTTGTTTGAACGACAGACACCGGAATACCCAGAGATGACTCGGACAGTGCAGTAAAATCCTGGAGACCAAGAGACCGCAAAATACACTCAGAGGAAACTTACATACTTCTGTGCCTCCGACTTCACTCAACTTCAGAGGCAAAGTACCTACAACACAAAGTACCAACTTCATCCTCTCCCTCTCTCTCTCTCTCTGTGCCTCAGAACATTGCTGTTTCCTGAGGTCACTGCACCAGAGAGAGATAGAGAGAGAGAGAGAGTAAGATCAATTGAATTGGCTGGAAACTTTGAGCTAAAGACTCAAAGTGACTTGATGTTTTGAACTCAAAGCATGACATTGAAAATGTGACGCTTGATTGACACGACGTTGGCATTCTATTTTGGATTGCCACAGGCATGAACATATTATCATATTGTCATCACATTGTTTTATTTCGTGAGGGTTCAGCCAAGGAATGTTTGCAACAATTTTTTCTTCACGACGACAACAGTGACAAAACCGCAGTCGGACTTGCGAACACTTCGCCTTTCCTCTGGCCATGAGACGTAGTTGAAGTAGCCTTCTATTTTCACTTGTCCTTTACCAAAATCCAATTTGACAGCCCGTGTCTCAGATTGACACATTATGACATGTTAATGGTGAGGCAGGAAGTTATGAACTTGCAAGATTTGAGTTGCTACCAAGCTTTGGTCCTTGGAAAACTGCAAAAGGTGAGTGGACAAAGCTGTTGCTGGCAAGACAAGCTGGAAATACTTCCTGATGTGCATGGATTTTGGTACCTTCATTAGACACAATGCAAACATATTTTGCTTTGAACTCCTATCTACGAATTCATTGAACTGGGCAATTCCTGAAAGGAGTTTTCTTAAATATTGGTGTGTCATGTGTGAGGCACTAGGTTTCGAGGAAGGAGCGTATTCAAAAGATTTCATTTTTTTGTGCCAAGGCCATGGTGGAGCTTTTGGCAACATTTGGGGCTGCTGCCAAGGTGACCAACTTGTGAACATCCGGTTTGTACATGGCTAATGCCAGCGCGATACCAGTGCCAATCTGAAGATGTTACAATGTTGTGGCGTTTTGATATGAAGCAGCTTACTGTAGTGTAGCTCGAACATGCTCGAACAATCCGCTAAATATGTCTCTTTCTGTAGAAGTACTTTTCCTAGTTGTGTTTGTGGTGGAGTGTCGACACGCACCTTGTCCCGCTCGAGGAGCTGTTCGACTACAATCGAGAGATGTACCAATTTGATCAGGCACGGCACGCAATGCCAGAGCAACCAGTGGTTGTAGATGTTTTGTCGATGTTTACAGATGTTTGAGGTATCGCTGTCTGTAGTATCAGATTAGATGCCAAGTGACAAGCATAGCAGAGGTTTCGCCTTGTAAAAGCTGCTTTGTTTGGAACAGCTCCTTCAGATCTGGCCGCGGTTGCTTTTCCTGTTTTCTTGCTTGTAGCAATGCAGATTCCACGTTGTGTTCTGGTATCTTCGCCTTTGAGATGCTGGGGGCACCAGCCATAGATATCCATAGATGAATTCCCGAGATGGTTTCCAAGCCAAGAGTGCAGCGATACTGTGGACAGCGGCACTCGGATTGGCTTTCGGACTCTTGGCTGCTGGTGACTCATTTGTATTCAGTGGCCATTCGCAGCTTCCAATGCTGAGCAGCCCAAGCATCGAAAGCCGACGCCAAAGCCGACGCCAAAGTCGACATGGCTTGGGACTTCCACGGACTTTGCTCTTCTCAAAGCCGAGTGGGAGGATGACTGGGCTGACTGACGAGTTGGACCATTTGGATCAGTTAGATCTCTTCGATGACGCACAATGGAGCGAAGCACCACAGTCCTGGCCGGCAACGTTGGCCAGATTGTTTGTGGACCTCGGGCCTCACGACGCTGCCACGGATTTTGTTTTGAATGCGCCTATGGCATCATCCCCACAGGCCTTAATTTACCAAGCCCTCTGCGAACTGCCACTAAACGAGTTTGACCTCCAAGCTTTACTTTACCCAGCTGGCTCGCACCTTCTCACCACTGAGCAGTTGCAGAAACTGCTAGCCAGAACTGGACCTGCTTCCAAGCTTCGGGTCTTGGATGTGGGAGCCGGCGATGGTTGTATCACTCAGAACATCTGTGCACTCGGATGCAGACTAGTTGCCAGTGAGACTTCAATGGGGATGGCTATGAGACTGCGCATGGGTGGCTACGAAGTATGGTGCGAGGACAAATGGCTGCAAATCCATTTTCTTCAAACTGGGTCGTTTGTCTTTCCGTCTTTTGTTTTTGAAACTCGTGCAGCGGTCTTTTGCTATTTGACTGGAACATTGTACCTTGTGCTCGATTCAACCCCAAAAAGTGTTGTTCAGACGTTCAAAACCAGGGGCTTCGAAATCGGGAAGCGGCATGAAAGGACATAGCTGTGACAGCAAACGAGAGGGTGAAGAGCGGCGAGTCCTTTTCATTGGTTTCCGTGCTGAATGTTCTTGATCGGTGTGCCTCGCCTCAGCGTTTGTGCACAGCTGTGCATAAGTTGGTGAGTGACGAAGGATATTTGCTGTTGGCAACTCCGTTGCCGTTTGTGGCTTCATACTATGGTAAGGAGACAAAGTGGAATGGCGAGCCAATGGAAAAGATACTTCTCAGTGAGACCCAAACTTGGGAAGAAGATGCGAAGGTTCTGCTGCAAGACTTTCTGCCAAACTGTGGCTTCCAACCCGTAGCAGTTAGCAGGTTACCCTACCTATCTGGTGGCGATGAGGAAGATGGTGGGTGCATTGAATTGGATGACATCGTAGTTTTGGCTCGCAAAGTAGACTTGTGATCCCTTCGGGTACTAGAAGAGGTGGTATGAGTTGGCACTGAGAAGCAGGTTGTTGTCAAGAGGAAGCAAGAGCGAAGAAATTCCTGCCTGAAGCATCCTGAAGCACTAGCATGGTCAAGCAAGGGGAATTGAGCAGACACGTTTCGAAATGATTTGAGCACAGGTCAAGGTGCCGCACTTTGTCAAAGTTGCAAACAAGCAAGGCAAAAAGACATAAACAGGTTCTTTTGTGGAGTCTCGCTGGACCTTTGGGCGTGAAGCAACAAAGATGGAGATATGCAGAGATGATTCGATGTCACATGCACTTTGTGCTCGCAGAGCATTTTCGGCCAATCTGGAGCTTTAAGATAGTTGTTGAATTGATATGAAGAGATGACGAGAAATGTCAGTCTGGTGGAAGGGCGGTTCTTCTCAAGAGGTATTGCATTACCAATATAAAAGAGACATGGCAGCAAGTTTTGTGACTTTATGTTTTTCTTTGTGCTGAACATTCATTCGAGCCTTGCAGGGGCAGCGCCTCGACCGAGAATTGCCCGGTGCTTGGAGAGACAGATTCAGACAGATCCTCGCAAGAGGTTTTTACTTGTATCAAGCCTCGCTGCATGCCTCGCAATACCCTTGTGCAGTACCCTTTTGTTTCCTGACCAGTTCCGATCAACCAGGTCTTCTTGTCAAAACCATACACAACATGAAGCAACCACAAGGATGTCTACCACAAATGCACCGAAGCGATGTCACAGTGTCAAGACTCCACTTGAAGTGCTCCAAAGCGCACTTTTACAGTTTGAGCTTGGGATTACTTGACCAGTTTGACAGTTTGTGAAGCCTGGGGTGCATCTCAACCAGTTGAGTCTCAGGCTGCGACTGGAGATGCAAATCAAGCGTTTCCAGTTATTTCGCGAGGTAACTGGATTTGGAAGTGTGGGTTTTTGACAAGCTTTGTGGCCATTCACGGATGTCGGGCTTTGTTGCTGATAGGATGTGCGAGATCTAGTGGAGTTGACCGTGGCAAAGATGGAGATGTGCCCGGCTTGGTCACATGGGCTAACCGCGGCTAACCGAAACGCATACACGGCGCACACGACACAATTTGCGAGTCAAAATGAGGTACCATGTGGTTGGAGCTCTGGTGTTGGAATGCACGGTGATCTATTACACAGAGGGAAGGATTCGGGTCCGGGGCCCAAGGGTGACTCCAAGAAAGGCCGGGGTCCAGCCGGCATAACCTCAATGCCTGAAATGTGTTGACATGTCAGGATATGTCTTGACTCTCATGCGTCTGCATCGTCTTCCCATGTGCTAAGACCTCTGCACCGCCGTTTTTACTGGGTTTGTACTGGCTTTCTGTGTTGGCCTCAGTGATCCTCGTGCCACAGATCTTCAAAACCAACCTCGACCCTTTGCCAATCCAGCATCTGGTGGGAGAGGATCGGAAAGGTGGCTGGGTAGAGAATTATGGGCGAGGCAGCAGGGACTTTCACCTACGTGCTCCTTTGTGTATGGCTTGGCACCTCAGATCTGGTCTATTTTGTTCCGTGAAAAACCCGAAGTCAAGCTGGCATTGCCTGTTTCGATTAAAAATGAAAACTCTACTTCCTTTGGCGACAGAAAGAGCCAGGCTGAAAGAAACAAATACTGTGATTCGTGATAGTCAAGTCTAAGTACTTTGTGGATGTTTGCAGCTGCACATGAGAACTGAGGTTCAGCATGTACGCATCCATATCTTCCCACAGTTTCGGAGCTTTGATCTCAGAGCACACAGGTGAGATTTGGTGCCTTCGTTTTTTGCTTGCGGTGTACTGTAGCAAATTCACAAAGTCCACCTTTGCTCTGTGGTCCATCAGACTAATTTCCAGTAGCAATGCAGCATAGCAACCACTGCAAAAATATCAAATTATCTGAAGCCAGGCACTGACTTTTTGCAGACCATGATGGGAGAAAACTGAAATGCAAAGCGCACGCGTCATCTCGCGATTTAGAAACCTACAAAACCTTGGAATGTGCCAAGTAAATTTGAATCGTATGTATGAATGTGTGTATTCATGGGTACCACATGGAGCACAATGTAGCCATCTGAATTGATCTATATAAATGGATATAAATAGCGTGTGTCCATGCTGCACTTAGGTTCGACTCTTGACACGCTTTGTCCGCTTACCCATCCCTGGCAGCCAACAGCTGATGACTCAGCACGATCTGGAACCTCCCAGGAGATCTTTTTAGCGATGCCGCAAGAACATGTTCACTGACTCCACATGCATAAATCCGTGTTGAGCCGTGTTGCATCTTGTCTTCCTTGATTTTTCTTCAGAACTTGAGACACTGAGGATGTCTGCAATGAATGCGCGCCTTACTGACTTTGAACGTCATGAGCTTGGCGATGTCAGAGGGCATGCCAGAACATGGCAGAACGCCACGATCTTGCCAAGTTTGCCAAGTTTGCCAAGTTTGCCAAGTCTGTACGTGCCACGGATTCATGAGGTCAAGGAGGAAACATTATGCGTATTCCCTTCATGCAGGGAGTTCCGCAGTGGCAGCAACGTTGCAAGCTGAGGGATTTGGACCAATTAAAATTCTTGTGCAGCGCCAGGAACTTCTTTCGGAGTGCCTTCAATTTTCCATTCAACTTCTGAATTCTGAATACTATGAAAATGAATGAACATGATCTGTGTGGCCCCCACATCACAGCCATTTGCAAAAGCTCGAGTCATAGACTCCTGTCGCCAAGGCAGGAAAGATGCGGGGAAGAATCCCAGTTCCACTGGTCAGGGTGAGGCGTGGACTTGTCGGGTGAAGTTAGCTGCCTTAGATTGCCTTAGCAATCGCCTTAGCATCCTTTGAGCTGCCAAGGGCGACGATGAGTACCTCACTGCCGTGGTGAAGCCTGGTGAGATGAAGCAACAGGACATGATTTCGTGCCACCGCATCATGTTGATGAGCAAGTACTCATTATATCACATTATGACTCATTATCGGTTACATGTCAAGACATTTTATATAAGACATTTTAAGACCACAAAATCCTACTCGGAACAGTGTTGCAACACCCCAATGCCATGTTTGATTCAGGATCTTTTGGAGTCTGGCGTGCCTGGCTACGCGGATGACGAAGGTGTTTTGCAACAGGCACTGTTTAGTGCGACGAGAGCGTTCAGTGATTTAGTGATTTAGTGACTTCGTGAAAGCGACTGGGAGATCTGAGAGTTTGCTCTCCATTCATCCTAGAACTTCAGTGTAGGTTCAATCATTTACCCAGTTGGGCCTGTAACTGTTTAGCTACTTGAAATTTCTTGCTACTCTTCTGAGTTAGTCTGTTTTCTGTGGGACCGTGAGTAGCTTGCCATCATTCTAGCGAGCCAAGTCCGAAACATTGAGTGCTACTCTAAGAGTCTAGGAGTCTTGACAATTGCAGGCAGCTGTGAACCTTCCTGGTAAACACATCAAACTATTTCGGGAGTTGGATGCTCAGTGCCCAGCAGCAGTGTGGGGACCAGGAACGATGTGCCACCATGACCGAACATCATCATCTTGGCCCAGCAATGTGGAAGATGTTTGTTTCTTCGGCATTTCTTTGGGGATATTTGACGATGTCTTTCATTTCCCTGGTTTCAGGAAACAGGTCTGAAGTGTGTGTGGATTTAGCCATTGGCACTTGCCACGCCAATCCAGTATGCTAGTATGAAGAGAAGTCTTAGCCATGACTCCGAGAATAATTGACTCTCATTCCGGTGGAGCTTAAATGCAGTTTCTTACTCAATTGCCGACATCACAGATGCAACATTTTAACATCACCCACAGCAGTAGCAATCTGAATTTGAGATGTTGCAGGCTGCAAGCAAAGTGGCAGTGCTATGATGCTTATGCCAGGGTCAGAACCTCAAATCAATGTGCATGTTGACTGCGTGTTGCGTTCTTGACATTACAAAAGGCAAGGTCAATAAGCTCACTTGATAGGAAATTTTGCTCAATGGGACGTTTGCCACAGGTCTGCATGTCCTTTGGGGTGAATCACATTTGCATGACAATGTCGTACTACATGATTGGCTCGAGCCTCAATGCAGCTTTTTCGGCTTTTTGCTGTGATTTGGGCTTCACTCTCGGACAATAGAAGTGGAGCCCTGTCAGTGAACCAGCAATAAGAGTCAAAAGACGAGCGGATTTTGGTGCACTACTTCTAATTACTGAGACGACCGGCCACCGCAGGATTGACAGTCTTGGAGTATCGCTCGTCTCGGCTTCAGTTGTTGTCAGGCTGTCGGCTGTCGTTTGAAGCAGAGTAAGAAGTCAAATTGGACGAATGGGCTAAGCAGCAATACTTGGAGCAAACAAAAAAGCGGGCTATTGTCACTCCACAAAGTCATTGTGAGAATTTAGGTTGACGAGGCAGTTGATCAGAGCAGCTGCCACCGTTGACACCGCGTATGTATGTGTATATTTATTATATATATATGTATATATATATATATGTATATATATATATGTTTGTATATATATATGATTATATATATATATATGTATATATATACATATATATATATATTACATATCATCACATGAATATATATTATACATACTGGAATGTAGCTAATATATGTATATATATATTATATGTATAATATTATATAGAGTATATTTAGTATAATGTATGGCAATAGGTGTGAGAGCCAGAGAGTTCCTGACGACGCCGCCTCAAGCCTCTGGATGTGGCATCAGGTCTTGGTTGAGGGTTTTCTCATAATAAGAGAGGGCCTTCTTTTAGGTTTCTGGGGGCTTCAGTGTCTAGTTCATTGTCCTCCTGGCCTTTCTTCTTGGATTTTCGTCCTGCTTTGGCCTCTTTATCCTTGCTGGATTTTGGCTCTTCTGTCCAATTTCTCAATCTCGCGGCCCAGGTGTGGTCCCTGTCCCTCCGCTCCATCCACAGGCGAGAAGGCGTCTCCAAGGCTACAGAGCCTTGGATGAGTGATAATCCCACTGGATTGGCTGATCTTGTTGCAGCACTTGACCGGCTGTCAATAGCCATCACTTCTCAGCCAACCACTCGCTCAAGAGCACCCCCATCTTCTCAGGGCACTTGAAAGCGAGGATACTCATCCAGCAAGCAGCCTTTCAGATTTGGATAGGAGGAAGGAGTCACTGCAGAGTTGAGAGCAAGAAGGGCTTTCGAAGCAGGTTACTGGGCTAGGCTCGCGATTGCAGGCCGTGTGGCCAAGCAACTTTCAGCCGAAGGTATATATAATCTTCAAGGCAAGAGGACTCGAAGCAGCCACCAGGGTGGCAAACGTGGCAGATCTATACAGGATCACTGGTCTGCTGGCCATGGACTTAGGCCCTCGGGTGTTGTCGCCACGAACATGGAGCCGGTGCTGTTCCGGAGCGAGGCGACCTCAGATGCAATGTTAGATGCCTGGGCAGAGCAGTCCGTTCCAGGAGAGGAGCCCTGGTTGGGGCGAGGGCAAGATTTTTTGTCCCCACCTTCTTTGCCCCAGAGAGGACCGTAGAAGTTTTGGTCCTGCATATGGCATCGCCCCCAGCAAGCAGCATGTCAGCTTGTCTCGCAGAAGGCACTGTAACACCTATGTAACCCAAAAGTACCAGGCCCAAAGAAACACAGTAGCGTCTTTGGCATCCAAGGTCAAGGTGGATCAGATTATGGATTTGTTGCCCCACCTGACGTCGCAGTTGCGGGTCCTGGCAGAACAGCAGGAGAGACAAGCAGCAGCAGCTCCCGCTTCCCCTTCACAGGCTCAAGCCGGGGCGCAGGCACCTTACAGCTTCCCGGCGCCCAGATCAGCCATGCCAGTACCTGCAAGGCAGCCGTCCAGCCCATCATTAGCCAGCTGCAATTGACAGACCAACAATTGCATCATGTCCCTTTTTCACTTAACCCTTTTACCGGCCTTTCGCACCGAAGGCCTTGAGTCAGGCTCGAAAACAACCGGTGCCCACGCTCTCTTGCTGAGGGACCGTGTTCTTAGCCATTTGGTTTGGCTACTTGCTTGAGTATATAGAGGGGGACTTTTCGAGCTGGCTACCGCATTGGTAGCGGAGCACGTTCCGATCCTGGACCGCTCCTTGCGCTTCGTCCACCTCGTTGTCGCCGAGCTCTATGGTGCCTTCACCTTCAACCACGTCGTACCGGGATAGGAGTCGCTCCCGGGACCCTACGTCGGTTGGTGGGCGGAGCTCTACGACCTGGACGTCGTCTTCGGCTCCAGCTGTTGGATCGAGCTCTGCTTTCGGGACAATAGCTCCAGCGACCCCTACGGCATCCACCCGGACTTTGACACCACTTCAAAGATTGCTCACGGTGGATTGCGATTTGCTCATCGTCCTGCGAAAACGAGAGCAAGGGCAAAGCAGTTGTACCAGGTTAGCAGGTTGATCAGCGACTTGCCTGCGCTTGTGGACAACATGACCTCGACCTCGATGGACTTTATAAGCTTGCAGAATTGCCCAGACTCAAGCGATGGATTTCGAACTGGGTGATTCTAGTCCTTGGGCTGTCAGGACTGAAGTCTTTTGTCATCCCGGGGCTCCGCCCTGTCGATTGGCAACGGTTCCAGCTTTCCTTGCCCATCTCCCTTCATCAGGCTGTCATGGACTTCAACTCACCTTTTGGCTATCCTGGGGAAGGTCCTTTAGCCCTGAATAAGTTTGGGATATGGATTTTGGTAGCTGTAGGATGCAGCCCCTTAGGTAGTTTTTGGACTTCGGTAGAGGGCGCGAGCAGGGGCTGCTGTTTTGAAAAAAAAATGAAGCAGCATACGGGAATCCGGAAGAGCTTCGCAAAAAGCTTTCTGAATACGGACTGGCCCTATATGAAGCTGGACGCCCATACAGTCACTACTCAGAAACAATCAATGCGGTATGCTCAGTCAAACCATCAATCCGCAGGTTGATGACTGGAGCTGGCGTTCTCTTGGCTTCGAGGGGAGCCCTTTGAACACCATGTGGCATGTCCTTTTCAGCTGCTGCTAGCTCTGTTAACTGTATGCTTGTGCTGGGGTTGGATTGACATTGCAGGTGTCCTGGGGAGCAATCTGCAGGATTGGCGAAGTTTTGGCAGCTTGACGTATTGACCTTGTGCTCCCATCAGATGTGCTTTGTACTTCGGCTTCAGAACTGCTTAGGGTGCAAGAACCAAAGACTCGGTTCCGAGCCGTAAGACATCAGGTGGCGAAAGTTGAGTACAAGGACTTGGTCGAACTGATACGCCGTACTTTTGAGAGACTCTCCCATGAAACAAAGCTGTGGAGATTCTCACCTCAGTTACTGCAGAATCGTTTTCGTCAGCTGCTGACAGCACTGCGTCTTCCTGCAACCTCAAGACCTGATAGAAGAGTTTTAGATCTGGGCAGCATGCGTGCTGACCAGAAGAAGAGGTCGCTGGCTTAGCGCCAGGACCATGGAAATATACTTACAAGAAAGCTCAGCGACAATTTTTTTCCATAACAAGCACCAGGGACAAAGGCTAGAATCATGCATGCTGCATGCTGCCAATGGATTCCTCTACAAATGCTGGAGAAAGTGCAGGTTTTTACCAGCGGCATGGTTTACTCTGTTGGCGGCGAAGCCAGAAAGTGCACAGACGGGAAAAAGTGGGAGGCATGGAGGTAGAATGGATGAACCAGCATACAATGATGGTCCTGTGAAACAGGACAGACAGAATGGAGCAAACCGGAGACAAAACGAGCGCGGCAGAACACCTATATACTGTATATAAAATGCATATTTAATACGTAATTAATATATATATATAGATATAAAATGTGTAAAAATGTGTATGTAAGGTATATAAAATGTATATATATATATAAATACATTTACTGTAGATATAAAATGTGCATAAGAAATATATGATTTGTAATTTTCATATAAAGTATTTTTAAAGTGTATATCAAATATGATGTATATATAATATAGAATATTTAATGTATATAAATATATATATATGTATATAAATAAATAAATATATATATACTATACAATGATTGTGCATATATTTGATATATATATATGTATACATATTTACAATGTGTAAAACTGTATGTACATATCAATACTGTAAATATATACTTAATATTGCGAAAGCCAGCTGTCAAGCTTGGCTTAAGTTGCTCTTTGCGAACGAAGTGAGAATAGGGGGTCCGGGGGGCGGTCGCTTCAAAACGGACCATTTTGAGGCACTTCCCCAACTGAATAGGGTGG
>Ga0126342_10011409_pt1 | contig 15875 bp, 13 predicted proteins | sample Cyp1metagenome_FD_92528 | JGI IMG/M metagenome (GOLD analysis project Ga0126342, IMG submission 92528) | Coral microbial communities from Lord Howe Island, Old Settlement Bay, Australia - Cyphastrea 1 metagenome | ecosystem: Host-associated > Invertebrates > Cnidaria > Coral ... | reverse complement strand
TCTGCCATACGACTTGCCGGCACAAATGCCATGGCTTTTCGTTCCCACAGAGTTAACCACAGGTTCTGCCGCTAAGTTTGCCGGCCACAAAACCAAAGAAATCGGGTTTCTTGAGTTGCGCCAACCCTTCTGCCGGTGGTTTTACCGTCCCTTTAGCCACAGTTTTGGGTCAGTTTGGCCCAAAAAGTAATTATGAGTGTTTATACTACCTCGCTACTTTCAAGTTATAGTTGTACCCAGTTTCCATGTGAAGGATCCAAGGGACACCCTCCCCCTTCATTAATGATTTCACCCCGTTTCCACTTGAGAGAACAACCCATGCATCCCATATCCCCGTGTCGTCCCATACTTCGTGCCCTATCAAAAACTCTGTTTTCGCCCAGCACCGGCAGTTTTCAGCACCGGCCCCTTATCATCGGGGTGACGCAGGTGTTTTTTTCCTAAGGCCCACTCCGCCAAACAACGGCCAAGAGCAAGCCATGAAAACTTTCGAGTAAGCTTCCCTCGACTGCACCACATGGCCCAGTGTGCCTATGGTTTAGACCCCAAATGGAATGGTGGAATTTGATGGATTCTGGTGTCCCAAAATGCCCAAGACATCCAGGTGGATACGGGCAGTCATTAGTAGCAAATGCCTGCACTCACAACTTGGATCACAACATACCTTTGACGGGCAATCAGCCCTGATTGATCATCGACTACAAGCTGTTTACTGCATTTGAGTTGCCAAAATCGAGTAAAATCCCACGTCCTCGCACCAGATAATCAGCTTTGTGAATTAGCAAAAAAATGATCAAGCATATTATGATGAGAAACATGAGATTCCCCCTATGATTAGAATCATTGGATCTCATGTTATGATCATCACTACATAGAATCCATTAGAATCCCCTATGACATCCTATGACTGGATTCTAACAACTCACCTTTTGGGGGACCAGAATCAGGTGCAGTCAAGGGTCGGAACTGGTGGCAACGGTGGCGTTACACGAAATGTTGGGATTTTTGGAAGGAACAAGTTCTGGTGAAGTCAATGGTGTTTTTTCCCCAGCTACCCTCTGCTAATCAAAGATATCAAACATGGCGATTTGAAAATCCACTGCTGATGGTTTTCCCATTGAAATCCACAAGTAGTAGCAAAGTATTTGGTGAAAGTCTTCCCAACAAAACCGTTTTTTCATGTCTCCAAAGGTTTGGAGATCTCGAGAGTCTCGCGGCAGAACGTCAGGTACCCGCATGTGTTCACACGCCATCCCAGAGAGAGAACGGGTCGGTGAGGCCATGGCTAGATATGGCTGGGAAATCCCCGAACTCAACGGAAGCTGATCCGTTTCCGGAATGTGAAGCTGGACTCCTCCCCAACCCATCTCTGGGCCTAGAGCAGCCTGTGGCATGCACTCACATGCGAAACTGGAGCAGCATGTGTTCACACGCATAAGGCAGCGACGAGCGCTGCGCAAGGGAACAAATTCTAACAGATCATGTGCAGCACTTTCATGGACAATGAAGGGCAAACACATCAAGCAACAACACGGCGATTTTGAGGGTGTCCTTCTGTTTCACCTCTGAGTGTTCCATGACGTCTTTTTTTCCGGGGGATAGGATTCAGACCAAATCGCCCTCGCATCACTCCAGACAAACGACTGCACGAAGGCTTGCTCTGAAGCTGCGCGACCTATGCGCAGCAGGGTGTGGCCCCAACGTTGCCGCCGCAGATTCTGAACGGTTGCCGCGCTGACTCGAAATCACCTGTGTCACCCGTTCCATTGACGAAAGGACTGTGCCCCACGGGCCTTGGCTGACAGGTGGAGAATGACTCACCGGTGTTGCTTAAAGCCATAATTGTCCCTACTGTTGGGTGGGATAAAAATAGGGATTCAAATCTCAAGTCCGGATCGAAGAATATCAATGAGCTCTTAGAATACCTTGGTATTAATGATATTATGTGTTTTTTCTAGATTGTGTAGAAGAGGAATTTGGAACATGCAAAGTCACGGCTGAAGTCCCTCCTTATCCTCGGCCCGCCTCAATCATTCCCCAATATTCCCCATGTGTTTGAAGGGGGAAAAGCAAGCTATGCTATACCTGTTTGAACACTACCAGCTAAAGGGTCTAACAGACCTACAATGTCAAATACTAAAGATTACATCTGGTAATTTATACACGATAGTTGCGGAAAATTACCATGTTTTCATAGGTAAATCCTCGAACTAAATGAGCCATGGCCTCCAGTTCGCTATGTAACAATCCAGCCGCCGTTCAAACCTCGGGGGCCACGTCGCAATCATCAAACCTGGAAGGCTGGCCGTCTCCAAAAGAAGAAATGAATATTGAAATGGAATATTGACATAATATTGACATAATGTTGACATAATATTGACATAATATTGACATAATATTGACATTGCTAGTCAATGTTTATGATACATGATGATTCCACTGCTGTTCAATATCCACATGACTAATCAAATCGAATGCCCAGAAAGTTCGTAATGATATTGGTCAGCAGTGGAATAAATATATAAATTATAAGTATCAATGTTCATGGGACAAGTAATTAATAATGTGCAATAATGCTGTGGTTTTCCCCAAGAAAATCCAGGGTTTGGGATTTATGTCCCATGGCTTGGGGATGTCTTTCACATCCTTTTTACAAGCATCTGTTGGAGATATCCCTGAAATTTTGGGTGATTATATCCAAAATTGGACATTTACCAAGCCCTGTTCCATAGTTCCCTGGTCGGTGGTTTTAACCATCTTGAAAAATATGGAAGTCAATGGGAAGGATGACATCCCATATATTATGGAAAATAAAAGCCATGTTCCAAACCACCAACCAGTTCCCAATAGAGGTATACCATGGTGACCTCATTCTTTGGATGATCGTTGTCCAAGAATTCGGGAACACCAATCATCGCAACGTGAAAAGAGGTGCAATTTTGATCTGTGAATTCGAAAAAACAAAACAATGGGACCCCGTTCTTCGAAACTGACCTTGCTAAGCATACCGGAAGTGGCCATTGTCACAATTGTGCCCTAGATCCACCGAGTGTCTCTGACCTTGAATTAGAACTCCTTGGCATTCTGGTGAAACGCTTGCGAAACGATTTTTGCCTGCGAGTTGCTGGCAGGCCGTGTCTTCAAGGGCACAGAAAACGTTTATGTCCAGAAAGGAGTGGGACTCACCCCCATGCTGTTCAGAATTCGAGTGGTGTCTGATTGACGATTTTGGAGATGGTCACAGACTGGGGGACACCCACCCATCGCTGTCTCTCTACAAATTCTGTAAATCACTTGAAACACGCCACATAAAGGATTTTAAAAACATCTTTACTAGTGAAACCATCTTGGGTCAGGAACTTGGACCACCTGCAATTGACGGATCCCGGTCAAAATGAGGAATATAAGGTTCATGTTTTGGTGCTCAACATGGTACCAGGGTGGAATGACGTATATATACACATATGACCAGAACATGGCAATGGATAAGTGCACCGTTTGTAGCTGATTTTTCATGTTGCTTGCAATATGTTTGAGTCGTGTCATATTCTGCCAGTTTAACTTGCAGCATCCACAATTGGTTCACCATGGGTAAATCGTGTTGTGATCCAACCATAATAATTGGTTGCCCTCTGGTTATGTCAAAATAGCTATTGAAAATGGCCCAGTCGAAATAGTTGATTTTCCCATTAAAAATTAGGTGATCTTCCATAGTTATGTTAATAATTCGTTAACCCAAAGGACTATTGGTAATTAACTTAAGTGAGCAAAACCCATTACAAGTGATTAACCCATTAGCCCATCATCCCATAATCATAACGGTTAACCAATCCCATTAGTCACGCTTTACGACCCATCCAATCCCATGACGAATCGTCTCGTCTCGTCTTCCGGGACGGGCTTCTGGGATCCACATCCCAAAAATTCATCACAAAATACATAACTATTTGTCATAACTACCAAATAAAATATACTATCATATGATATATATATATATAATTCTCCCATAACCATTCTATTTTCAATTTTTTGTGGCTTGCCCATTGGAGGATTTTTCGTCAGAACCGCACCTTTCTTTAGTGGTTCGCCATGCCGTGCCTGGCTAAGTGGAGGCTTTGTCTGAGAAGGGTGGGTAATGTGGTTTTACCGTTTTACCCACATTATCCCAAAATCTGCTGGTATATTCATCATGCTCAGTATTTGCTTATGACCATAAAATAGTATATGTCCCCTATCTCCTGGGCAAAGATGACTGTAGATGCTCCATACACAATACCATCTGAATCGTGACTCCGAAACTCAAAATCCCTCGTCAAAATCATGGCCGGCTGCACCACATGCCAGTGGGATGCACAGCGTACCTTGTAGCTCACTTTAGATTGCTCTTTTACATGTACAAAAACATATTCAAAAAGTAAAGAACACATGTAAAAAAAAATCTACAGTAAATTTACTAAAGGATACTAAAGGATTACATGGATTTACATGTTTGGCCACCATTATGAGGACAAAATGGTCATCAGTGGATGGGCCTGAAGCTCCTCCACTGCAACCCGGATGAGTCATTGAAAAGTGGTAAGTCACTAGTAAGTCAGTTGATGATTTATGGTGTGATCGTGTTTTGACCATGTAGTTGATGATATATGGTTTATGGTTGACATCGTTTTAGAGTCGGTTCGTTACCATGCAGAAATGTTCAGGATAGTCAACCAGATAGTTGATGGTTTGCGCTGAAAACCACATGAGCAGTGTTAAAAATCCCTCTATCATTCCATGAAATACTGGCTGGTTAAAATCGGGATGTCCCGTTCTTGGATTCTTTCCCCAATATATAAAGGGTAGTTTTTCATCCCCCGAACTAATCATGAACCAACCATCATTTGTCAGTTATATCCACTCATATCCCCATATTTCCATGGTTAAAGCCATATGAAATTAGACTATTATTCATCTCCCTTGATTTCTAAAAAAAAAAAACATTTCTCAAACAAAATCAACACAGTGGCTTAAACTATGGTTTATGGTAGATATAACTATAGTTCATGGGGGTTATTTCATGGTAAATCTACAAAAATCAACACACACATCATGGTTTTCATCGGTGAATCCCCGAACGAAAATCAGCCAACCAACAGCCACCGGGTCCACTCAGTTTCTGGCGGAAACTCAGATGGCCTCAATGAATCTCATATGGTGGGTAAATGGTGGGTGGTGGGTAAATGGTGGGGATGCTCATGATAATTTCATGAAAATTGTCTTCTAAGTTATATAATGTTATATAATATATATAACTTGATTCACTAAGCTGCATTAAGGGAATTTGGGGATGACTCCCCTTACCAGTTATCATTACTGGGAGGTCGTAGTGAGGTCGTGATCATTTATCCTGATACATTGTGGGTAGAGAAAACGATATAGAAAGCAACCATACGAAAAGCCTGATCTGGGTTGCTATGAGGCAAATTTGAGAGGTAGAAGCCCCAAATTTTGATGGTAGAAGCCCCGGGTTGATGTGAATTTCTCCTCAACCAATCCATTGAATCCTTCCGATATCACCAAATCTCCCACGGATGATCGCCGAGGTGACATAAAGGGGAAGACGGGAAAGAGGACCGCATGAGGTGAGTACCTCAGTAACTTCGAAACTGTTGAGGTCCAAGCCATCCATCTGGAAAACACTATTCTGGTTGGTGGTTGAGCCACCTACCCCTCTGAAAAATGATGGAGTTGGGAATTGTTGGGATTATGACATTCCCGATATATGGGAAAATAAAAATTTTCCAAACCAACAAGCAGATATAGTTTGATGGTGGTAGATGAAAAGCATTGGAAAAAATGATCCAAACACCATTTTAAAATCGTTGGATTTTTGGCGATGAGCTTCCAGGAAATCATGTTTCTGTATTTCTCAACCCGGTTTTCTCCTTTGTTCTATCATGTACCATATTGTACCATTATATCCCTTATCTTTTCTGGTAGTATCAGTGATCAAGTTGCAACCCATCCATCCATTTAGGGAAAAACAACCCAAAACCCAAAAGGTGCTCATTGGTGAAAAATCCCCTAAAATATCTCAAGGATTCTCATGCTACTTATCCATAGATGTTGTTCAAATCTACCATTTCTAGATCAAATCCCAACAACATTCGCGGCACCATCCCTGCGCCATTGCCATGGGGACCTGCATCGCCTGCAACAGCTGGTGAGACTGGTGAGACTGGTATTGGATACCCTCTGGTAAATAAACAGTTGGACCCTGAAAATCACCCATTTTTAATGGAAACTAGTCTTCCAATCCCTATCTGCCAGGGTCTATGTTGAATTACCAGAGGGTAACGGTTACACCAACTCATTGTGCTGCTTTTATGACAAGAATAACCGTTAGCCTCTGGAAAATGAAAACTTCTTGACCCTGAAAATCACCATTTTGAGTGGAAACTCATCTTAACTCATCTTCCAAGCCCTATCTGGCAGGGTCTATGTTAATTTGCTGGAAGGTACTTAACAGTATTAATGATGATGGTATTGACAATTGGTGATTATGCGATGATAATTAGTACTAATGATAATGAGAATGATGATCATTAGTACCAATTGATTACCATTAATTTATGTATCATCATTGCCATGATTATTATCAATCAGTACTAATGGTAATGAGACTGGTACTGATTGACAATGGTACTGCACTATCAGTATTGATCACTACACCAATGCGTCGTGGTATCAGCAAACCATTGTGAATGATATTTGTGATAATTGTACTGGTGATAATTATAATGGGGATCATGATAATAATATTGAGATATATATATATCAATATGTATATGGATATATCCATATATCAATATATCAATAAATCAAGATATATATCAATTTATCAATATATATATAGAGAGAGAGATAGATCAATATATCAATATGTATATAAATATATCAATATATCAATATATCAATATATCAATACGTATATATATATATAGAGATAGATCAATATATCAATATACATATATATATATATATATATAGATAGATAGATAGATAGATACATAGATAGATAGATAGATAGATAGATCAATATATCAATATAAATATATATATAGATAGATAGATAGATAGTTAGATAGATAGATAGATAGATCAATATATCAATATATCAATATATCAATATAGATATATAGATATATAGATAGATCAATCTTTCATAAGTATTCACCTTTAGGGGAGTGGAAATACAAGGATTTCTATGGTGGATTTTTCCAGCCGCTCACCTGACTGGCTGCCGCCATGTGTGCGGTCGACCTTGGACGCTGCTGCTGTCTGCCCATTTTATGGGGGTAACCCAAGTCACGAGAGCTTTCTGCAACGGAATTGGGGCTTTCCCCTAGATTTTCAGACAAATTCACATGTATCAAGTTGGTTACCCTCTGGTAATTTGTTACATAGCTATTGAAAATGGCCCAGTCGAAATAGTTGATTTACCCGCAGAAAAATGGTGATTGTCCAGTTCGTTGTTTGTATGTTTACCAGAGGGTTATATCACCATTAATCACCATTGATCACCATGAATATCATTATCAACCACTATTAATATCTATAAAAATCACTATTAACCACTATTAATCATATAATGGGAACATACCCTATGAGATGTATATTATGGTGATATAAACAACGATGAATCCATAGATATAAACAACGCCATCCCCCTATCCCTGGGCCACGAACAGGCGATGTTCCTGAAGCTGCTCGGACGGACCACCCTGCCGCCGGACGTGGTGGTGAAACTTGGCTGCCCGCTTTCATACGGAACATCTGAAAAATTGAGGATAGCTATTGAATGGAGTTGGTGAAATGTAAGTGCATACTGTATGATCTGCATGTGTATATTATATACAGTACATATATATATACATGTATGTGAAACCAGCAACAATATATTTAATGGATGTGGGCTCAAAATAGCGTATCATCTGGACCAACAAACTCAAGGGTAGTAGATTTGGGGTCCACAGGTTTGACTCTTTGAATTGGATGACTTCTATTCCTATTGAAAGAAAGAGCGCCATTTCTCCGTCACAAAAAAACGCAGCCCACTTTAGGTTGACACCATCTAGTCTCACTAGCTGTTGATGTTGATCATTCAATGGGACATCATTTGTTTGATAGATTCATAGGATTCTATCCCATTTAGAGCCACCAAAAAAACGGGAAGAGTAAATCCAGCTACTAAAGTTACTAAAGTAGTGGCGAATGACCCTGGGGTAAATATGGTCAATTAAACGTGGCAATTGAGAATGGCCCTCATATAGATGATGTTCCTAGCTATCAATCCAGCCATTTACAGACGATTTTCAATCCATGTTTCATCACACCGGAGGTTAAACAGTAAATCCCATTGCATCCTATTGCATCCCCATTAATATTGCATTACTAATCCGCAGTTCAAGCTATATCCAACTTATGGATACGTTTGGCCAGTTTGGCCCAAAATCTTCATCCCCAAATATCCAACGTTGGAATCATGCAGTGTGAAGATATCAGTGTATATCCGAATTACCCTCTAATGTGAAAAAGCACCATCGTGAAAATAGAAAAAAAAAAAAAGGAACTAACTGGGCTATTTTCCGGTACAGCGGTGTCAAATTCTCATGGGATAGTAATTGGTTAATATATATATAATATATAATATATAATAATATATATTATACATATATATATATATAATACGTGTATATATAATATGATGTAACGGAGAATCTCCATCGTTTTTGTTGGGTAAACCCAACAAACATCTATTTTTTCCAGGGTTAGATTACCACCGACGACCCGAAAAAATGCCAATCCATGGTCTCCTGGATGCCCTTGGTCTCTCGCACCGTTCGAGCCACGAAGGAGCCATACCTCAAGCCCCGGGTGACAGCATCGGTAACTAAATATATATATATAAGATTGTATAAGATTATATAAGGATATAATGGGAATAGAATGTGGCTACATTATATCATAGTCAAGGTTTGGTAGCTAAATTGAACGGTATCAATTTATCCATTGACACAGCATCTGGCCCAGTTCAACGGTGTCTCCATCATAGTCAAGGTTTGGGCCCAGCAAAATTGATGATGTTGGCACCCAGATACCCATCGTTAGTGGCGATTTATCCCCTGTGTTTCATGGTGAAACCGCGATTCTAGGATACATTCAAATCGGGAAGTGTGTTTCGGAAAAGTCGTGCCTTTAGCAAGAACGCATAGGAACTCTGGAGTTTGGATATGTAACCCGTTTTCTTATGAGATCACGTAGCTTATCACTATTAGCATGCAGAATTCCAGGTTGTGGGTATGTTGACGAGTTCTTCGCCATTGAATCAACCCATGAGACTTTGAGGTGTACCGAGTTTACTCGGTATCTGTAACTTGTCAATGTGAAAATGTTAAAATTGCCCATTTGCGATTTTGATTTACCATTTTTAAAGTTGTGATTACAGCAAGCTGTGGGTCATGACCATGCCGGGTATGCTTCTGCTTCGCCTAAAAAATCGGGTAGCACCGGCACCTTGGCCGTATCAAAGAATAATTTTGACAGCAACCAAAGACCAATGATCAGTAGGCTACCCTGAAAACTGGATGGTTTGCCCAGTCTTAGACAGATTTTGAACTTAACTTCATCTCAAAAATCAACTTGGAGCAGCCTCGTGCTTACAGGAAAGTTCTTCCTTTCTTGAAGCGTTTCTGGGGATGGAAAGCTAGGGGAGATTAGATACACCTAGACTTTGACTTAGTTTGATTTGGGGCACACCAGCTCAGTTCACATTCTTGAAGGATGGCAAGGCACAGCCACTTCCTGCTAAATTCCAGCACAAAATGGTGCTACAAAGTCAACCATCGCAAATTACTGTGTACCATAAACCTGCAACCAGCAACCACGCCCTTTTGGGAAGTTTCCAGCACCAAGCCAAGCCTCATCCTCGACTCAAATCAATCCAGTAAGGTTGCCACCTAATTAGGTGTCCCCATTAATGTCCATATATCATTTTCCCGTCATTTCCCCATCTCCAAAATTCTGCATACACCATAAGAAAAATCACCAACTCCATCCCCATTCTTCCGATCCTCAACCGATCCTCAACCATCCCCATCCCCGTCGCCGCCACGGCACTCCGACTTCTTGGCTTTGCGCCCGGACTGTGGGGTCACGGCCTCCAGCTCCATCTCCTGTGTTTCCGGGAGCATGACGGCTCAATGGATGATAACATGATTGTTACCGCAAGCGGTAAACGTTTACATAGATGTGGAAAACCCATGGTTTATGAAGAAAATGATCTTTAAATGGTAAATGGCCACATCTATGTTAGTTTACCCCGGGGTGATGGTTGGTTAGTCTTAATAAATGGTTCTCAATGGTTATCAAATGAATTATAATCAATGGTTATGATTATGATGATTAACATGATTGCAAAAATAATCCCATACCCCTAATATTATACACCTCCTAAATGGTCCCAGATATGTATAAATCTCATACGAAGCCATGATTTATTGGGGGTGTCTAATATGAACGAGGGAAGAAATTAGATTAACCAACAAATGATTGGTAATGATGATTATCAATTGTTCTAGATGCATAATGATAACAGCCTATTCTCAATGAATGATTATTATACCTGAATATCGTTATCACTGGCTATACAATAGTGGAATCTGTTGACAAGCACTCCAAAAAATGGTTACCAGATCTCAAAAATGATACACTGCTGGAAATGGTTGAAACCGCAAGCAGTTTATACATATATACATATACATATATATATATATGTATATATTTATATCTATACACACATATTTGTTGTTGACCGTTTCACAAAGGAAAATATATTCAAGGAGTCCAAGGCCAATGTTTTTTCCTGGGTTTCTTCGGCTGGTTTTGTTTCCAGATTTCTGCCTGTCCCATATGGGGACTTGAGTTAGCCCAAAAGTATAAGTTGTATACTGGTTGGTGGTTTCAACCCGTCTGAAAAATATGAGTTTGTCAATGGGTTTCGGATGACATCCCATATATGATTCATGGAAAATAATCCAGCCATGTTTGAAACCACCAAGCAGTTATATAATGTTAGTTAAACTGGATTATTTTTTGATGATTTACCTATTAAAAATGGTGATTTTCCATGGTTTTTGGTATGTTCAACACCATGTTGTTCACCAAGCCCATTGGGATCATCATCTGAAAATTGGGTGCCAATTTTAAGGTGGTAAATCTCCCACGACCACAGAAACAGCCAAACCCATTGGGATCGTGGGTCGTATCACGTTACGTCCCATATATATATACACATTCTACCATGCCAATTTATGACCATCATACATGTGTAATCATGTATATATATATATATGTATATGTGTGTGTGTGTCAATACATATCCCCATGATCATTCTCCCTAAAAAATAAAGCAACCACCATGTCCCTATTACTGCCCTCTAGGAAACTGACAATGGACGATTTACCTGTGAAAAAATGATGGTTGTCCATAGCTATCTGAAAAATTACAACAGGGTATGTGTTTTATATTTGATACCAATTTTTGAAAGTAAATATCCACCAAGCAGCACCCCAAAAAAACGTTGAAACACCGCTCCACAGCACGCAGGAGTCGTTGCTGGTCGTGATAGGAGCCGCACTCCTGGGAGGTGAAGATAGCTATGGAACATGGACAAAAATGGCGCCTTTATATATGATTTATGATGATATACTGGATATATCTTGACAAGGGTGGTTTTCCATAACTACCTTAAGTAACCAGAGCGTACTCAATTGTTCATAGGCTTGTCTGTTTATATATATATATATATATATTTATTATATATATATATATATTTATTATATATATATGGATGGTGTTCCTGTCTCTTGACATCTCTTGACATATCTTCATTTGGGACTGGATTGTAAACAAAGACATCAAAACATTGGGAGTCGACCAAAAATGAGGGAGACCCCCACGATAAGAGAAGCAATTAATCCTATGGAATTGGGATGCCGATTCAGACAAACCCATTTAAAAGAATTTATGTGTGTCCTATCTTTAGATGGATTTTTTTGTTCGTGAATTATTTGCAGAGGGAAACCCGGTAACTTATCTGAATTAAAAGAAAACATCTAAAGATAGGAAACAATCTATCATCGCCATCTTGGCCGGAGAACCACTTCACCGACGATGATTCCACTGGAACTATTGGAACAGAATTTGATGTCATGAGATCGGTCCGAACTTAGCTTTTTTGCAATTTGACATGGGAAATATCTTAAAATTCGCTATGATAGATGAAAACATGCAAAAACCACCCAAAGATCCACCATGAAACACCATTTTGCTTGGTGAATTTCAACTAAACATCCCATTCAGAACTCGATGTTTTTCCCAGGTCCCATTCAAATGACCATTTAGTTCCAAGAAAAAATTGTAGCCACTGGTAATCGACTGAGTTTCCCAGGCCCTGATGACTTTCTGAAGAACAAACGAGGAGTACCTGGATTCCAGTACGGAGTGGTAGAAACTGTGCCACTTTAATCCTGGAGATATGGAGATGTGTAGGACTATGGATATGTTTCGATCCTGAAGCGACAGAGACACCATAGTCTGATTTCGGAGATGAAATCCAAAGAAATTCAGCTGACAGCAATGGGGTGGATCAGGAAAATGATGGATTCACAGCTGGATCGAGGGGTAACCTGTGATAACCTGTGTGTGTGTGTCACAAATCATGTTCAGACACAGCCATCTCTGTCTATTGTTGCTTAAATCCCAATGTTGATGCTTAAATCCTATTGTTTGATCGTATCTATCATTATTTCGTCATAGGTGACATACATATCATATCGTTCCTATGATATCACCATCAGAGCAGTGTTGAAAATTCCTCTGTCATTCCAGTATACTGGTTGGTTACTAGGGAGTCCCCCATATGATTATTATAATCCCCAATATATTGGGCCAAATATTGGGTAGTATAATTTGTGTGATCCTCTATAATTAATCATGAACACTGCTCATCTGGAGCCCTTCCATGGGACAGCCGGGGGCACTTGCTTACAGCCATCTCTCTCAGCTCTCCCGGCTGCTGCGCTAAGTCCAGAAACGCCTGGGAGATATGCTGGTTAGATGGGTAAATAGATGGGGACATAGATATCTACAGTACCCTCTGGTAATGACTAACATAGCTATTGAAAATGGCCAGAGAAATAGTTGATTTACCAATTTAAAATGGTGATTTTCTATAGTTATGGTAGTTTGCCAGAGGGTATAACATACTGTGGATGGTTGCGAAATCCTGCATCAGCTTGTATGGTTGAAACCCCATAATTATTGGGATAAACCACTTATCAACTGGTGTCGGATTTCGCAACCATCCACAGTATGTACAGTATATTTTAATGATAATCATGATGATAATGATAATTATGATTCTGATAATAATTGAGGATGTTCCCTCATTTACGGTCATTGAATGGGATATGTATGATGATTTTTGTTAATTATTCGCCAAAGTCAACAAACACGTGTGCAAAATTTATGTGAGGGATAATGCCTCATGATATACTGATCAGATTGGATATACAGATCCCATCGTGTCAAGCTGTTGGATGTCCCATTTCCAATCTCTGATGTCGTCAACAGAAGCCTCGAGCCGCGAGGAACTCGTTGAGAAGACTTGGGTTTCCCGCTCTCCATCCATGGGGCACCCTGAAGAATCCCCGAAAACCTCCACGGAAGTGTCCCATGGTGTCCGTGTCCCCACCTGGGAAATCTCCAGCTTCTGGTGCCCGGTGGCCATCCTGTGACTGGGTCGATGGGAAGAGCTCCACAGATTTCAGGCATCAAAAAGCCATGGAAATCCAGCGGGATTTCCATGGATTTCACACCTGATCATCATCCCGACATGTGGTAAACCCTGGCAACCACCCCCAAGTCATCAGCATTGGGGATGGTTTATCTATCCCCAAATGATAGGTCTACTATGGGGTTTACCACAGGAATGGAACATGAAAAATCTGTCGAAACACCAACACCTTTTGGGGCCGCAGTGGAAATTAGTTGCGAAATGTCCAGAACAGGGCGAGGTTGCGTTTTGGGATCATAGGCAATGGCAACATCTTTCGATGAACCTATTTCGGATAAGTTGCCTTCCAGTAATCTAGCCCGACAATCACCGTCATGAAAATTATGTAACTTTGGATCTGATAGAGAGATCCAAAGTTGCCACACATGTTGGCAACCTGATTGTTCCCAATTAATTTCCATGCGCCTACATTCAGAATCTCACAGTATTTGGATGTACTTGGATGTCTTGCGAATAGAAATTCGGAATATCCAAAACTCAGAAATTCACACTTTCGAATAAAACCGTAGAAAAATCCTCTATAGGTGGGCCATGTTCCGACTCGCCATCGCCATGATGAACCAACGGAGGTATCAGATCTATCCTGCTGTTTTTTTGTTTGGACCTGAAAATAAGGCGATTCGGTAAATTTTAAATCCACTCGTGAATTACTATGAAATCCCATATTATCATATATTATCATATATTATCCCTATTAAAGCAGCCATTTGGGGATATACCCTATCAGGATCTATCACACTTCCTCAAATATCAGTCCACCATTTAGGATGGTCGTCTTCTAACCTTTAGTAGCTTCAGGAATCATTGCAAAGCACGTCCTGGCACAGTTGCAGCTTCAGTCGACAGGTGCAACCCCACGTTCTTTTTTCATTGCGGCGCGTGGCCGGTGCGTTTGAAACTCGATTTGAGATGCCCGATGCCCGCAAGAGCATGGGCCAATGTGCTGTCGGTGCATGCAACCATTGAAAAGAATGCATAAGTGAAACGACTGGAAAACAGAAATCTCTGTGCGCTCCCAGGTGAATTGAAGAGGGTGGTTCACCATGGTTCACCCATGACGGTCCTCTTGGCCTTGCTCAAAGATGCTCAGAATTCTGAGATTTCGCTGACTGGAAAGAATTTTGGCTCCGCCGCACGTGCCGAGTCCCAAATGCAGTCGGAAGTGCGATGATGCCGCCCTTCTTGTTGCTAGCCTCTTGCTTCTCTGCCTTCAAGGCCCGTTGGTCTGCGCGATGCATGGTGCATCCTGGTCCATGTTGCAGCCCATACTGTGCCTGGACCTGAAGTTGATGCTGTCCATGGCTGCCACAACCCTCAGGTCTTCCATGGATCTCATCCTCAGCTTGTAACTGGTTAAGCTGCGACAGCAAGTCCAACTGCTTCTGTTGAAGCTGGATCTGCTGCTGCTCCAGCTGCCACAACTGCTGTTGCACCTGCCACGCTTCATGCAGCAACTGGGAGGGCTCGGAAACGGAGGCGCCATGTGGATCACATGGATCACGTGGCATGGCTTCCATCTGGAGGCGACCATCGTCCTGCTGCGGAAATGAGGGACTCGAAGAGAGCAGCTTGCCCACCTCATCAATGGGCACATAGACACGCCCCAGGGGATGGTCCCAGCTCTCCCAGCTCTCCCAGCTCTCCCAGCTCTCCCAGCTCTCCCAGACGCGCTCCGACGCACAAGGCATCGAAAGATATCGAAAGGAGGTCGCGAGGAACGGTTTTCGGCCACGGGCCGTGAAGCACAGCTTCAGCCAGCCAAAAGGGGCAGGATCGGTGGATCACTGGGATTTTCTGCAAGTTTCTTGAAAGGGAAGTAAAATATTTGAACTACTCAGAATGTGGTAACAAACCACCTAGCGAAACCAAAACCTTACTTTTTGTAGGTCCCAGGGTGAAAACCGAGCTTTCGAGTGAAATGCATGCAAAACCTAGGTTTCCTGGAGAACCTCACTTTTGGTAGTATATATAGCTATA
>Ga0126342_10011408_pt1 | contig 15875 bp, 19 predicted proteins | sample Cyp1metagenome_FD_92528 | JGI IMG/M metagenome (GOLD analysis project Ga0126342, IMG submission 92528) | Coral microbial communities from Lord Howe Island, Old Settlement Bay, Australia - Cyphastrea 1 metagenome | ecosystem: Host-associated > Invertebrates > Cnidaria > Coral ... | reverse complement strand
GTGGTTGAGGTCCGGCAGGGCACACTGAGCGTGGATGGTCGTGGTTGAGGTCCGGCAGGGCACACTGAGCGTGGATCGCGGTTGAGCAGGAGGAGGAGGAGGAGGAGAGGAGAGGAGGAGAGGAGAGGAGGAGAGGAGGAGAGGAGGAGCAGGCAACTGACATAAAATCTAACAACCCTCACCTGGCAGGTGGGGAATAAAACATTCCAAGCCCATATGCCTTTCCGCTTGTAAGGGTCGTTTGGTAGAGGCATGTTCTTGAGAAAATAGCCAGCCAAAAAAAAAACACAATTTCATTACATTTCTTCCGGTTAGCACGAGGAGTTGTGTTTGGTTCAAACAAACTGAAAAAGAAAAGTGTTTGAGTGGAATAGTGTAGGAGTCAAAGCCATTGATGCAAGTAGCCTATCTCGGCGCGAAATTGAAAGTTGGGTTTATATAAATCTGGAGAGTTCCAGACATGCTTTAGCACAAGTCTGTTAAACATATCGGTTGAAAGTTGAAATCGTTGCTTTTCATTGAGGAATGTCATGCCTAATCCCTTGATGTGAAAATGTCTGACACTTGCCGATGAGAGCTTAAGATGATAGTCGTAGATGAGCGCACTAAGAACACATCTAGATAAGATAACAACAGATAAGATGATATCATGTTGCGGGCTCGTGACTGTGAAAGCGCCGTGACGGGACCGTGACGGGCATGACCGTTCAAAGTTTGTGTTTTTCTGTAAAGCACAAACTTTGTTTAGCCTTTGGGCCCCCAGGGTATATATATTGTGTTTCACATGTTTTGAATGTGTTGTGCATGTGTTTTGGACATCATTTCAAGGTACAATAAATGTATTTTGGATCTATTGTCTTCAACATTTGTGTTGGCTTTGCTGGGCGACGCACTTGTTTGAAATATGTTACTTCCAACGGGTGTTTTTGGTTGAGAGCTCATGTCATGTGCTCTAGGGGCTGGTGTCGAAACCACAAGGTGAACCTGGGTCAAAACCAGCTTATAGTATAAACTTCTACGTTCCGGTGTCTTTAGTTAAGAGCGCATGTCATGTGCTCTAGGGGCTGGTGTCGAAACCACAAGGTGAACCTGGGTCAAAACCAGCTTACAATATAAACTTCTACGTTCCCGTGTCTTTAGTTGAGAGCGCATGTCATGTGCTCTCGGGGCTGGTGTCGAAACCATAAGGTGAACCCGGGTCAAAACCAGCCCACAGTATAAACTTCTACGTTCCCCTGCCTTTAGTTGAGAGCGCATGTCATGTGCTCTAAGGGCCTGGCGCCGAACCACCAGGTGAACCAGGGTCAAAAGCACCTTACAGTATAAATGTTTTTTCCCATGTGTTTATTTGAGAGCGCATGTCATGTGCTCTTGGGGCCTGGTGCAGAACCACAAGGTGAACCGGGGTCTAAACCAGCCCACGGTATAAATTTCTATTTTCGCATGTGTTTAGTTGAGAGCGCATGTCATGTGCTCTAGAGGCTTGGCGCCGAACCAGAAGGTGACTCGGGGTCAAAACCCGCTCACCGAATAAAATCTTTATTTTCCCATGTGTTTAGTTGAGAGCTCATGTCACATGCTCTAAGGCCCCTGTGTGCTTTGAAAAACCAAGCCAAACAAGGATGGACATGAGAAATGGTGGGTAAATGACCGCTATGCCTGGTGAGGCCGACCGAGCAATCATGTTACTTGCAACGGGTGTTTTTGGTTGAGAGATCATGTGATGTGCTCTGGGGGCCTGGTGCCGAAACACAAGGTGAACCGTGGTCAAAACCTGCTTACAGTAATTTTTTGTGTCCCTCTTTACTGGTGTTTGTTTGTTTGCCTGCAATCTTGCGCAAAGGCCAATTCGTCAAGCAAAACCCATCAAACAAAACAATTTCCAAAAAGGAACCCCGGTGGAGGGGACGGCAGGAGGGAGAGGGGGTGCAGTCAGCCCCACCTTTTGTATAATTTTATCATTGCCTTTTGTGTGTGCATTTGTTCTGGTATTGTTGGTGCGCAACAGTATATGTGATGCCATACTTGTGAATATCGCGTGAATGAAAGGTGTCATAGGGCAGGCAAACCCATGTTTTTTTGTTACCTGTTTTTTTTGTGTTTTGTCAGATGGGCTGGAGATCGCATGTCATGAGCTCATATATGTTCGGAGTACGGGCGTAACACGAACCTATCGCAAAAAATAGGTATGGTCTGGTACTTTTGGTATCTAAAGCAAATGACATGTGCGTTATTGTTGTTGAGGAGCCACATTACCCGGAAAAAAACACAGGGTTCGCACACGAGAGCATTTCACCCGTGAATTCACACGCTTCCGCACTGTTGCACTTCCCAACTGAATTGAAGATGGGTGGTTGGCATGATGATGTGGTTGGCATGATAGTGTGCATGCTATTCATGACCATCGTCCGTAACTCGGATGTTTTTTAACTCAAATTCCTTTGGTTAATATGGACTAATAATCCTGTACCTCTGAGCCCCCAAAGATTCCAAGAGATCAACTGGCCCATATTCCATCGGTATAATCTTTGGGATTCGGCTAAATTAATGGCAAAGGCGGCCAGCCTCGAAAAGGCCGCGGACAGCGAGCATCTGCGGGCCACTGGAGGGAGCTCCGTCAAGAAGCACCTGAGAGCAACCAGTGACGTCTAGAAAAGGGGCGATGGGGATGAACCAGGGGGTTCTGATCATGTTCCTGGTCAAAAAAGTGTGACGATCTTTTCTTGTCAGCCTGCTTTGTCGGCAAATAGCTCATAGCATGTATTACCTCTGCCACATGAATCTAAATGACAATACCTTAAGCTCGGTAAAAGAGAAAATTTTCAAGTATTCAGTATGTATGAGGTCGCCAGAGTTCTCAACACAACTCAACACTCTGCATTCACATATTCACATTCCACACTCCCGCGCTGAATCCGAAGCACTCGTCACTCCACATGCCCAATGAATAGAGCTTCCTATCCTGCCGCACCCCCACCACCAACAGAACGAGCAAAGCAGCCTTGGCGGCGTAAGCGTAGACATTAATTATGGGTTATGGTCTATTATGAAGGTGATTCCGATCCCCTTGCTGACTACAGTAAGGTCACTGCATGTCACTGCCACTTTTTTTTGCCGAACAAACGGCCCAAGCAACCAGCAAAAGCCACAGAAGTAGCGCGGGCAACCGAAACCACCACCGATTCCTGAATATCTCCTGCTGCCAGCTGAGCCAACAGCATTCTTGGGGGACCTTGGGGAGGATATAGCTATATATATATAATTTATAAGCATTTATGTATATATATATATACGTATATATATATACGTATATATATATATATACGTATATATATATACTATATACACATGTTTAATATATAAATATATAACATATATATATATATATATACAGTACATACATAGCAGCAGTGTTATTTCGAGAGAATTATCTACAGTTGATTGCGCTGCAAAACGCCGTATTGCTGGACCTTGCGCTGCCTGTGTCCTATATGATCTATGTGGCATTTAAATTCATTTAAACGGAACATCCCCCACCTGTGATCCACCTATTTCATCGGGAACTTCCAGACATTCCAAACCGGTTCCCTGGTCCCTAAAGCCTTCTACGACGTACGGGGTGTTTCTCCAGGCGGTACTGGCATGCCGGAATGATCCAACTGAAGTTCGTGAGATGGTTGGGATACAACCCTTGATACTCCAGTGATTGTCACGGTATAATACGGCACAAAGGAAAACATCTATATTTCGTTGTGATGTATGTCCTTTGGCAATGATAAAAACATGGATAAACATGGCAATTGAAAATCCGACGCGCATGGCGTTTTGAATGGGAGCCATGGATGACCAGAGGGCTTCAGTTGGATCGTCCCAGTTAGGCCCCTCCCATGCGATGTCCATGGCTCCTCTAAGCCATCTTGTGACAGGACATTGACGTTGGTACCTGGAAAACAGCGCAGCGAAGATGAGAAGCGGCAGGAACATGTTGAATATAATATTGATTGGGTTGACAATTCAACGGTGCCGAAAAATAAAAAGGGATTGGGGCATATTTCAAGCTGCTACCCTTTTTCAATCTGCTGCCCTTCTTTCTTTCTTGCACACGCGCAATTCCCTCGCGCCAAGACCTTAGCTGCGGACAAATTCACTGACAAGAGTGAGTTTCTAAATGCTGCTGTGTTCAAGTTGCCACACAATTCAAGCTGGATGCGCTCATGACTTTCACTCCCTGAGCAGAATATTTTCTCCAGAATGCTGATGGAAATCAATGCTTCGCAATCTGGACCGCTGGACCACTGGACCGCCAGGATGAGCTACCCCATCATCCTCAAAGCAAGTCTCTATGGCCCTAGAACAAACACTGCTGATTTATGCTGATTTGGCTCATTGCCTGCCCCAACTTCGCAAAGCAGGATTCGGGTTGAGTGCAGCCTTAATTGCCGGCCTCAAGCTTGGGTCAAGCAAGAGCAAACGGCACGCCAGCACATTCTCAGAGTTTCGGCTTCCCTGTGCATTTTGGAGACTTGGCCTTCCCATTCACTGCAATATTTTCTGCAAGGATTGCCACTGCTGGCACCACTCCTGGATGGTGGCGTGGCAGCTTTGGCTGCTGTTGCCGCGGGTTGGGCGCATCAAAACTTTTCCAACTGCAATCTCATAGAGAACACAAGCAAACGACCACAAATCAACAGCAGGCCTCAAACACTTTCCTAAGTCCAACACAGAAGCATGCCATAACTCTGGGGCTCGGTAGTTTGCTGTTACATACATAGGCAAACGAAGTGTGCAACCTATCCTGAGAGGAGAACCATGACCAGGGATATACTCAGACATCCCGAAGTCTGCCAACTTGAGCTGGCGCTGACGAACACACCAAAGCACATTGCTTGTTTTTAAATCCCAAATGCAAAATCTGCAAAGTATGCCAGCCCCGCACTGCAGCTTTCAACTGCAAAGCGATGGTGTGACTGTCATCTACGCTAAAAGCTCCTTTTTCCCCAAGCAAAGAAAACAAGCTAGAGCCACAATATTGAAGAGCCAAGAATGGAAAAGGCCTGAAGCTGGGCTGAGCTTCCAAAATGCAAGGGAAAAATCCACGCAGAGTCTGGTCGACTCGTTCTTGCACAGCTTGCAAAATGGAGCTCCCATGGCTGAGGTCTAAGAGCGCATTCTTCTTCTTGAAGATCTTCACAGCACATCTCCGTTGAAACTTGTCCAAGCAAAGGAAAACGCTGCCATAGGAGCCTTCACCTAGCTGATGGCAATCTGGAGGGCCAGAGTCCGTAGTAAAGACCTTGTAGCCTCCGATCATGACAGGCCCCGCAGCAGGAGCAGGTTCTGGAAGCAGGTCACTTGCCGGCTGGCGCTGCATTGCTGGCATTTGCGACTTTCGTAGTGGCAAGCGCAGCTGCTTCATCACCAAACTGTAGCCGGGCATTAGCAGGAGCAAGGCTCCTATTGCCCCGGGAACTGTGTCGCTTACTCTGCAGCGAATCCACCAAGAGATCTCCATCAGCCACACTGATCTCGAGGGGATCCTGGCAATGGGACACCAAAATTGGTTCATCAAAGGGATCAGGGCTGCATTTGAACCGAGTAAAGATCCAAAGTACCGGACAGGGGGAGAGAAAATGAGAGGAGAGAAGAAGACTGCAGGAAAGAACAGAGGACAAAACCGAACAGGAAGAATCAGAAGAGGGAAGGAGAGGCGGACGACAGATCAAGGACAGAGAACAACAGAGGACGACGAATGAGACAGTGGAGTCCGAACGGTACCGGACTCCCTTCCAAACCACCAGACGGTACTGGTGGTTAAAACCAGATTGCAGACGGTACTGCAATCCATTAGTATTGAAGGGTGTAATGGCTTTCAACAGGTGTCAAATCAGTAAACCAAAACGGAACAGCAGTCCTGGGACAAATATCCAAGGGCACCAGAGGCAGGTCAACGTTTGGCAGAGCGCCCATCATCCCGAGCCACAGCACTGCCACGACGCTCAGCAGGTCGCTTGGCTCCACCAGCAGGAGAAACACCAGCAGCACCGCGGCCCTTACCTTTCCAGTATGCATTGACAGCTTCATCAGAGTAACCCAAATCAGTGAGAACAGTGCGTACCTGTCTGTTTGGCAGGTAGCGACGTTGACGAATCCCACAAGGAGCCCAGTCACCGCCCTTCTTGGCACAAGCATGCCGAACCATGTCACGCGTGAAGAGGTCCAAGGCCTGAAGTCCCTCCTGTGTAGGTCGAAAGAGAAACGTAAGAATGACGGGCCTGTCAGTATCAGTAGCAGAAAGAAACATCGCCTCCAAGCAGGAGATCTCCAAGGCCTGGAGCTCAGCCAAGACTTCACCAGACAGCCCTTGAGCTTGGAGTGCCTCAATGACCATGCGAAGTAGTTGCCATTTGAACGGTACAGGTCGAGCATCAGTACCAGAAGCAGCACCAGAAGTCCTGGCAGCTGCTGCACCCGCATCCCATTGCTCCTTGGCTTCCAAGACAGATTGCTTGAAAACACCCGTGGCAAAGACCAGGATTTGCCGTTGGGTTTTGTCCTTGCCCAAACCCTTTGCCGTGGATGCAGCGAGGTCACCAACATGTCGAAGCCCAAGCTCAACAGCAGCCAAACGCTGATCCAATGGGAGCGCAGACATGCTTTCATGAATGTTCGAGAATCGAGGTGAGATCAAGCAGCTGCAGGCAGTCGCAAGTGATGCTTGTACAAGTGCAAACGGAAATGATGTGCACTCTTGAAAATCTGATTGGGGGGATCATTGTTAGGACAAAACGGACAATGACGGGGGAACATCTCATCCGTAATAGGGTGTTCCATGTTGATATGATACAAAAGGCCAGGCCGACCACCCCAGAATCCCTTACAAATTGGACAGAAAAATGGATTAAAACCAGGTCCATGTTTTTTAGTGACATGAATCGTGAGAGCTCGTTCCAACTCGAACCATCGAGGACATAGATGACAAGAGAATCCAGCGGCACGAAAAGTGCCTTCCCTATGTTTTAGAAGAACATGTTTGGACAAACCATTTTTAGTAGTGAACTTTCTGCCACATCCAGGAACCGGACAAGGAAAGTCTCCCTCTCCCAAGTCACTAGCGGATCGCACTTTTGAGCCGCGAGAGACAGTATCTGTAGCTGCAGAAGAGGCAGGAGGCGAAGGAGCATCCGCAGCCAGCGACCAGGCAGGTGGCTTTCGCTTTCTAGAGATTCGCCTGGGCGTCAAACCAGTTCTGAGAGGTGGAGGGGGCTCCGTGAGTTCTCTAATCCAGACAGTGCCAGCAACAATGCGCAAGGTGGCAAGATCACTTAGGGAGTCCAAATGCGAAGCAGCCCCAAGCGCAAGAAAAGCCATAAAATCAGAGAAATTTTCCTGGTCGGGCTCGGAGGATGAGAGAAATCGGGCACATTCAACCTTTAGCAATTCATACAGAGCATCAGAACCCCCGAGTTCACTTTCCCAAGCAAAGAAAGAAGATGCAACTTGAGTAGCGGTCAGGATTTGAGCCTCAGCATGCTGAATTCTATCCGCCTGAGATAGCTTGCCAACTCCCGCTCGAAAGTTATTAACCGGTAAGTCATCCAGCCCACCACGAGGCCCACATTCTACACCCCTTCTTGGTTGCCTAGGAACATACCAAAGAGCCGCACTACGAACAATTTGACCCCACCATTTCTTGCCATCAGGTAAGTTACAGCGTTGCAACCACGAAACCCTATCAACCTTAACAGCAGTAAGATCCGAGGCATACGCAGCCCTAAGAAACTTACCCGCCTGTAGCCCTGGGGACGGGGGAATGCCAACTCCCTCCGGCAGGGAAGCAAACAGCAGTTTCTTAGGAAGCCTATGTTTGGGAAGGCGAGCAACATGTCCTAGCCAACGAAGACGAGCTTGCCTAACCAACTGCTCAACAGATGGAACTCCTAGCCAATTGCGAAGATCAACGTTGCTTAAATGTTCGTCCCGTTGCCAGTCCAATCCAACCCCAGAAATTCTACGTAAGCACACCAGATAAAATTTCTCTAAAGCTAATTTAACCTGAAAAGTGTAACACCACGCTTCAGCACCATAAAGGAGAACCGACAGAACCGCAGAACGATAAACCAACAGTTTCATACGGAGTGAGAGAGAGAGGACACAGACCAAACAGAAGAGTTAAGGGACCAAAACGCCTTTCTGGCCTTATCAAGTCGAGCGCGGACCGCAATATCACAGTTGCCGTGAACCGAAATAATGGAACCAAGATATTCAAACTCCGAGCAAAACTGAATGGAAGACTCGCCCTCAACCTCCTCTACTTGCAAGGCTTCATGCTGTCCAGCTGCAGTCGAAAGGGCACAGGTCTTGGAGACCTAAAGAGAAAGACCCCAATTATGAAGATGTGCCTGAATATGCTTAGCCTTATCGGCCAGTGTTAGAAGAGTATCAGCAAGTAAAGCCGCATCATCCGCGTACATAAGATGCTCAAAATCACAATTGTCCAGATGTCCATACTTGTCCTGACGTTCCCGGTGCAATAAGTTCCCATCAATGTGTGTTAGCCATCGTAAGCCTCGTCCTCCAGTGCGTTCATCCCACGCTTCCATCACAGCTGAAAGAAACAGACTAAACAAGAGAGGTGCAACGCAACAGCCCTGACCAACACCAGTAGACAGCGAGAACACAGGAGAAAGGGCTCCTTCAACAGAGACAGAAGTCTGCTTGTCCTGGTAGTATGATTGTAAAAGAGAAAGAAAGCGAGGAGGGACACCTTTCTTACGGAGGATACACCAAAGTCCACTTCGAGACACCGAGTCAAATGCCTTGACTAAGTCAATGAATAAAACATGAAAGGGGTGGCTCTTGTATGCAGCAACTTCCATAGCAATACGAAGACAAAAAAATCATATCCATCGTGCCCCTATTACGCCGAAATCCACACTGAGTTTCAGGGAGGAGACCAGCAGTCTCGGAGTAATCATACCGTCTGGCTTGCAGAATACGAGCAAACAATTTACCAGGGATAGAAGCAAGCATGACCCCTCGCCACCGTGAGCAACAGGAAAGGTCACCCTTTTTGGGCAACGGAACAGTGTAGGAGTCAAGCCACTCCGGAGGCATGGCCTGAGCACCAGTCCATACATGTGTGATGAACTCGTGAAAGATACGAACATTGTTCAAATTCAAGGCCAAAAGTACCTCAGCTTCAATTCCGTCAGGCCCACAAGCTTTACCTTTTTTGAGTTTGGACAATGCCGCCAAAGTTTCAGAGAATGCGGGAGGCGAGTCCAGCTAAAAATTCGGAAGTTTCTCCGAGATCACTTCTAACTCACTGGGTTGAACAACTGAAGGGACATTAAGAAGGGACTGAAAATACTCACCCCACCGTCGAATCCGCTCTGGTTTCGTGAGAAGCAGCTGACCATTAGCATCCTTTAGACGAGACGGCGGCTTCTTACCATGAGCTAGAACCCTCCGCAGCTCCCTATAGCCAGCAAACTGATAGTTGGGATCCTTATTGTCAATCGCCTGGGTGTTATTTTCTGTGATTTTGTGGGGTTTCCGGGATTTCCTGGGAGAACCTGGGTCTTATTTCCTGCGATTTTGTGGGGTTTCCGAGATTTCCTGGGAGAACCTGGGCGTTATTTTCTGCGATTTTGTGGGGTTTCCGTGATTTCCTGGGAGAACCTGGGTCTTATTTCCTGCGATTTTGTGGGGTTCCGGGATTTCCTGGGAGAACCTGGGTGTTATTTTCTGCGATTTTGTGGGGTTTCCGGGATTTCCTGGGAGAACCTGGGTGTTATTTTCTGCGTTTTTGTTGTGTTTTTTCGGGACTTCCTGGGAGAACCTGGGTGTTATTTTCTGCGATTTTGTAGGTTTCCCGGGATTTCCTGGGAGAACCTGGGTGATATTTTCTGCGATTTTGTGGGGCTTCCGGGATTGGAATTAGTTGGGGATGGGCCTGGGAGAGCTGCAAGAGTTAGTTCGGGGCAAAGTGGCTGGAGGGTGGCCCGCTATTTTGACCCACAATTTCTAAATTTCTGCCGCAGGCGTCGCCGCCCCCTTTGGCCTGCAGCTTTGCCACGCTTTAAAGTTTAGTTATAAGATGTTATAAGCATTACAGGGGCAGCAAATTAAATATGATTCCATTTAAATAGAGCGAAGATGAGCGAAGTCAATTTGGCAACCTCAGCCCCCTGTCCTCTTAACACACTTGCGCATGCATGCCAGTATCCGTTCTTCTGGTGCTTGCGGTCACGGTCAAGCCATATATCATATATCCGTTGCCCTGGCGCAAGTGACCAGCCTGGAGTTCAAGGCAAGATGGAACATGTCCACAAGCAAACCAGCAAGCTGGTCGACCGGCCCGCTTGCTGATGCCATGGTTCTGGCATGGATGGCTGCTTCAAAAGCAGAAACTTTGGTGGACCCTGGTTCACTCATCACAGAAAGCACGGCCATGCAAGCTTTGTGCATTGCGGCGTTGTAGAGGGATTTGTTGAAGCGAAGCTGTGAATCCCGGCCGTCAGGCTCTTTCTCAACCTTCAGGGTCTTGGCTAAAGAACAAAATTTAATGAATGTGTCAGACAAAGAGTTGTTGCTCAACGTCTTCAGCTTTTCCGATGCCCTGTTCAGAGTCAATGCCCAATCCATGTCAGAGAACAAAAACGGAGCTGGATAGTAACTGTACAAGCTGCCTCCCAAAGCATGTCGAGCCATTCTTTGTCCTTGTGCGAAAGCTGTTAAAGCTGCCAAGAAAAAAATTAAATGAAACTTTAATCACACCAAACTCTGGGAAGCAATGTGCAATGTTGGCACAGCCATGGTAGCAAACACAGAAGGTGAAAACATTCTTGGTCCAAGTCTCATCAGCTTGAAGAGCTTCGATGACTGCAAGGTACCAGGACCACAGCACGAAGTGACAGCTTGCAAGGTTCAAGGAGCCGTCAATGTGGTCGTGCTTTGCATCATTCACACTCTCACAGCCGCACAGCATCACGATTGGCCACAAGATCCGCTGCTTTGCCCGCCGCTTTTTTGCCTGACCTCTTTGCACCGCAGCTTTCAAAGTAACTTCTTTGCCAAAGAAGTCTGCCTTGAACTTGGCAATCTCACCAAAAGGAACACTGCCCGGGTCAATATTCCGGTCCTTCCCTGTGGAGTAGATTCCACCGCGGAGCCACAGAGCTAGACCTGAACCTTCGTACAAGCCGTTGACCTTCAGTGAAGTAAGGCATGACTGTTGATCCCAAATTGCCTGGCAAATCAATTGAAAGTCAGGCAATGTTCTGCATTAGATGCGTCCAATCATTTGAGACCAAAATTGCAACAAAGTTCTGCCAGGCCTTGTAACCAGAAATATCCTTGTGCTTAACGGCTTCGTCGATTGCCAAGGGCACTGTCTTGTGCATTTCCTTGGCAGGTGGATGCTGCTTGGGTAGCTGCGATCTGACCTCAAGAATTCTTTGAATTTGGCGCATCGGCCACAAGCCGCTGCTGACTGAACAGCATTGTATTTTCACAAGCATCTGAAGCCAGCTCCCATGGAATCACCTGCATCATGACATCTTTGGCTCTGGCCTCATTGTCTCTTTGCTTCAATTGGCGCCACATTCTGAATCTGACCTATGTCCAAAATGCGAATTAATGAGGCTGCAGCTTCTGGATTGTCAGGAAGACTCGGGGCAGGGGCCATCTTGATCAATGCCAATCTGCTGACAGGCAGTCTGCTACCCACAGGTCAAAGACCGCAGGACCGCAGAAAGTCGGCCAAAAACAAAACTGTAAACCAACAGGGCCAACAAGTACGCAACTTCCAGCTTCTGAAATCGACGTAGGGCGAACACAGCACCACGACAGCTTTAATACTATTACTATATAACTCATTTTTGATTGCACGCGAGAGGCTTCCAAGTCTGCAACTTCAATCAGCCACCAATTCTAGGCGCATCCTGCAGCTCTGAGCTCAATGACTTTATGCCAAAACTTTGTCAGACCTATGTGCCTCAGGTAGGACCACCGGGACAAAACACATTAAGACATTAGAAGAAACTACTCCTCATGGAAAAGGAGCCCAATCCACCAAACCAAAAAACAATGTGATGCAACAATACGAATTCCCAAAACAATACGGACCGGAGAGGGTGTATGATAAGAACGCTTCAACTTAATACAAAGTCTCCACCACCATGCCATCCCAGAGCAAATCAAACTCTTCGGCAGTAGCTCCAGTCCATACCACGGTGACCTCTTTGCGCGATCCTGGCCTGCAATGCCACTCCTCGTCGCAAAAGTCCCCCTTGAAGCATTCGCACTGCAGCAGGGTCATTGTCTGACAAATTCCAGCAATGTAAATAAACAGACAGACAAAAACAAATATGCACAAGCACTAACTTGATAGCAACCATGCATACGCATTACGCTAAGGTGTGCTAGGTGTGTTGGGCGTCATCATTGATTATTTATTTATACGATCATTTTTCCGGCTCCGGCCTGCAGGATCCAAGTAGGGGTGACGTAGCGGGCCTGTGCCACCTGTGCGTCCCTGTAGGTCAACACGTAGAACCAGCCACCACCTTCTGCAGTAACCCACGCACTGCGGGAACCGGGGCCAGGAACTGAGCCATACTTGAAAAATTGGAGTGTCCCAAGGTCAAGGCACTGCACCAAGGCCAGATCATCATTGCGAAGGGTCTGGCCAGATGACACCGAATATTGGATCCCTGTGCTCTCCTGCATCTCCTTCACCGTGGCGAACCCCCGCATGAAGAAACTTTGGTCCAGGATCCTCCGGTTGCCATCCTCGATACTGAGCGGGGCTTGGCCACCTTGCCCCAAAGCATCAAGGGCCCTTGGCGCTACTCGCGCTACCCCGATCTGGGTCCGATCCAAGAAAGTCTCAGCAAACTTCAAGATGTCTTGGCAGAAGAGGGCGGCGTGAAAAGGTTGGCCCTCTGCAGTCATTGGCAACGCCCATCCGGCCCAATCTCGGTTCTGACAGTTGCCACATGTTGCCGCGTGTCAAAAAAAGCCTAGACATTTACCACACATGTTAATAATAATCCCTTCAGGTTTAACCACCGGTTTCATTGTTAATGAACCCATACATTTTCGCCCACAGAGGCCTGAACCTCTCGGAGGTTGTATCCCCTTGCGGCTCCGTTCATCATCCACGGGTACAAGAGAATGGAACAAGTGAAGATGCCCCCTGAGCTAGCCTCTGCTTCCGTGAACTGTTCCAAAAGTTCTTGGACAGCAGATGCAACCTGGTTGCATGCCAATGCCCTCTGACACACAAAATTAACTTCTTGATTTCTGACGACAAAATATACAATGGGAAAGTGGCGGGGGCTAATAAAATTTGGAAGGCAGCGATCTGACAAATTGCGAAAAATTGCTCATTGAAACATCCAAGAAGGCACCCTGACCCAAATCCGGGGGATCGAGCTCACACAGGGATCCTTCGAAGCAGGTCTCGCGCTTGATCGACCAAAGCACCATCGGTCAGCTTGAAATCTCAGTTTGGGGCAGCGGACGACATCAACAGCTGCAGATCAACCACATGCTCCAAAATAGAATTTCTGACTGCTTGTCAACGTCAAAAGCCAAAAACAAATCAACTTAGGAAATTATTTCCAAAAAAAAGCTTGCTGGTTAAAAACTTTGTCCAGCCATATTACTTGACTAGGCACTGCCGCAGATCTCTGCCTGGGACTACGGGGTTCCGGCTCCGCCGCGGTAGAAGGAAACAACGAAGTTGTACCCGGCCGGCCAGGGCCCAGGAGAAGTCGGCCCTTGTGTCATACCTGCGCCTAAAAGCAGCGGGAGCCTGCGTCATGGTGACGGAGAACTTCTGGATGTCCTCCTGTCGCAGCATGAGCAGCTCAGCACTCATCGCAGGCTGTTGGCTCAAAAGAGTGCAGACATTCTCCACAATCTCCCGCTGTGCTCGCAGGCTGTGGTCCGCCGCAGCCTCCACCCTAGGATCGCTCACTCTGGACGCTGCGGACCGCACTTCCGAAGCATCCTCCTCCTCCTGCACGAATTCATCAACATGCTGGGCCTGGGCGGGCTCCAGGCTTTGGGCACGTTGGGCTGCAAAGGCTCCGGATCGGCCACTAGTGCCTGCCACTGCGCAACCCCCTCGTGCTCCGCCATGCTGAGTCCAAGCCCCATGGCCCCAGGGCTGCAATGGCAAGGACCGCAAGGACCGCAAGGAGCCCAAGGACCGCAAGGAGCCCAAGGACCGCAGGACCCCAAGGACGAGAGGCTGAGAATCTTTTTGGCAAACAGAAGCAGAAATAATTATGGTGTGAATATGGAATGGGCGTCACTCAATCTTAATTGCTCAAAATCACTGACGTGGTCCATGGCCCATACGACTCAATTCCCGGTCGAGGCTGACCTGCAAGGGGAAGGTATGGCTCTGCAGCAGAAGGCAATGGCTGGGCCTAGGCATGGAGCAATGGGTGGACAACTGGACTGCTGGACTTATATAAATGAGGCATAAACGCAATCAAATTAGGCTTCTACGCGCAAAAACATTCAAATCTGACCTAGAAGCATCATTTAGATGATCTGAAGCCTCAAATCTGACTGAAGGCAAGACCAAGCAAAGAGGTGGCTTTACCTTTGCAGTGGTGCTGGAACCAAATTGGCTACTTAGAGGACGACCGAGACACTCACACAAACAAAAATAAATAAATAATATCCGAAATGCCAACGTAGTTGAATATGTGGCAAATCCAGGAGTAAACCACAGCCCATTTACATCCATTTACCCAATTTCACCATTTGAGTGGTATTCCAAGAATGGTGTAACATGAGGTTCCCACATGTATCTGGTGGTTGGTTTCCACCTCCCGCCTTGCAAGTCGACAGCTGAGGCGCCGTTTTCGCCATGTCCCATTTGGGATCTTAAAAGCATCATCTTCCACGGTTGTCTCAAACCTCTTCCATTGGATTCCATTGTTAAATGACAAGCTTCCATTGTCAAATCACCATTTTGCATGGTTGCCCAATGTTAGATCACCATGCCCCAGGCTTCTCAGACCATTTTCCATGTTCGAATCATCCCAAGGCACAGTCCAACAGCAGGTCCACGAAAGCGCTGAAGATGGAGAGATGTGTCGTGGCGCACCAAAGTCCCGTAGTATTCACCTGAGGATCTCTGGTGAACGTCCCCTCATTTTCACCAGGACAACCTCAAATTTACGAAGTGATCATGGAATGGAACCTGCAATGAGGGGCAAATACTTTGGTGAAACATATTAACATATAGTAACGAATCACAGGGTCTAAACATAAAAATGATTGAAAATGCGTGTTTCACCACTTGAATTCAGGGACATAGGGATGTGACCAAGAATAATTGTGATCACCAATCAAGAAAGATTGGGATTTAACATGGTTTTACCCTTAAGAATTGAGATCAACCGATTATTTGTTGCAACAATCCACTGACAATCCACCGACAAGGTCGACCTTGGACGCCTTGGAGTCCAAACATCAAGGGCTCAAGGTTGATAAATCAAATAAAATTCATGAAGCAAATATCTTGGGTAGTACCGAATCAAGCTATGATTTTTGAGATCTTTTTGAGGGCTCTTCCTGGTGTGTGTTTTTGCATGGTTTGGGTTCAGTTTTTAAGGGCTGTGTCCTGCGTCATGTTTGTGCAGGCGAAATAACTATAATGATAGTATACAATAATAATTAGCGTTTTTTTCGAAAATAATATAGCATAATATAGCAATAATATTATATATATATATATTATAACAATACTGCTTATTGTGAGACGAGGAAAAAGAAGAAGATTCAGAGAAAAAGGCTACGGCTAAAGATACGGATTCTGGTGCAAGTTCGACTTTCTCCATGACAGT
>Ga0126342_10011407_pt1 | contig 15876 bp, 21 predicted proteins | sample Cyp1metagenome_FD_92528 | JGI IMG/M metagenome (GOLD analysis project Ga0126342, IMG submission 92528) | Coral microbial communities from Lord Howe Island, Old Settlement Bay, Australia - Cyphastrea 1 metagenome | ecosystem: Host-associated > Invertebrates > Cnidaria > Coral ... | reverse complement strand
GGTTCCGGGAGGCTTTGGTGCAGAGCCAGGTCAGGTTCAACAGGGTTCCGGAGAAGGTTCCGGAGAAAGTCTGGGAGGCTTTGGTGCAGAGCCAGGTCATGTTCAACAAGATTTGCGGCCATTTAATTCATGGAAACCAAGCTGAGGTGTTTCCAGTGCTTGGCTTAGCAGCACGCTTCAGAAAGATTTGTAAAAATAAAACATTGCGGCTGTTGGGGATACCACCGAAGCTTATTTGGATTGCCAAAATTCTTGAAATTGTGTTTTTCTGTCCATGATCGGGTTGTAGAATTTAGTTAAACAGTGATCCAAACACGCTTTGATCAATTTGCATCGGTCCATTTTTCCTGGATGAAATGCAGTTACCGCATTGAAATTGCCACCCAGAATGATTTCAAAAGTGGCTCCAATTTCACATTTCGTGTTCAATTTACCTCGGTCCATTTTCTCTGTCTGATCTGTCTGCACCCACATGTACATTAGAATGTGTAAAATTGCCATTTTGAATGCGTCAAAACTTGGTGTTTTTCCTTTTCTGTCCATAGTGAGGTTCTCAACAAGTTCAAAACAGAGGTCCAAACACAGTTTGATCAATTTACATCGGCCCATTTTCCCTGGGTGAAATGTGTTCATACCCTTTCGGGGCGTATAGAACGAATAACATTGCGGCATTGAAATTGCCACCCAGACCGATTTGCAAACGGATCAGACCTCTATCTTTCTTGGTCAATTTACGTTAGAACATGTTCCCTGAATAAGATGCCGTTCATCCTGCAGAGTTAGAACGTGTCAAATTGCCGTCCATAAATGGGCTAGAAAGTTGTTGTAAAACCGTGTTAGAATCACAGTTTGATCAATTTACCTCGGTCTTTGTCCGCAGATGAAATGTTTTCGTCTCATGTAGGGTTAGAATGTGTAAAACTAGCATGTCGGATGCATCCAAAATTGGTCCGCTTTTAGTTTTCAGTGGGCAATTGATTTGTAAAGGCAAAAATTCAACTCTGATCCAATCACAGTTTGATCAATTTTTCGCGGTCTTTTTCCCTGGGTGACATGCTTCATCTCAAATAGGGATAGAATGGGAAAAATTGCCAGGTCGAACGCATCAATAACAACGGGTCAGATTTTGGTTTCTGTCCATAATTCCCAAATGCAGAATAACGCTCCAAAGCAAAGTGAACTGGGGCGTCTACGTGGGACTTATCAAAACTTATGCAAAGGAGCTATGTGTTCTTTGGGTGTTGTTGCAGTCGGATTTGCGACTCACCATGGTCAAACACAGCAACCGCCGTGCCGGCCCAAACTCCAAAATGCACACCATATACTGTAGGTTTGTATCGGCTTTCGATGTCTCGATCACTCCTCTCTATCTAGCAATTTTCCTTCAGCAATGGACCCAGGTTCGGTAGCTCAGGCTGAAGGAAATGCTGGTTCCATCCCCTGCCCCATCCTGGGCTCGAGAATTCAGCGTCAACATGTCGAAATTTTAAAAAATGGTCAATACATGTCAATACCAAATACCTGCAACAGCATGTCTGAAACAGGAATGTCGGACGTTAGCTCAACTAACTGTGTTAACTGTACCCTACAAAGTTCAAATTCATCTTCCACCCCATTTCGAGCATCCAGCATTTCCATCTTTTGAGATGTCCATTGTCTCCTAAGAGTTTTGCAACTCATTGCTCTGAGTTGCGTAGGGGGCGAAGGCGCCAATGGAGATTAAATCGCGCCCACCATGGTTGAATCGACCTTGCGCAGTGACCAAGAGCCGATTAGCAAAACGATATATAATATATATATAGATTGATATAGTCTTTCCAAAGAAGGTAAAAACGTGGGTAAGGATTTTTTCGAATGCAAGGACAAGAATCCTCAAAAATCGAGAAACCATAGAACGAAAATTGGACCTGGAATTTCTCCCAAATAGTACGGTGACTTGCCAATGCAAACGGGGTTTCAAATCAGCACATAATTTTAGAGAAAAACGGTGGCTCGAACACAGCTTCGCAGCATGCCAACCTCGACTCCAGCCACAAGTAGATAAATACGTGTAGTATGTAGCAAGCTGGCCCTGAATTTGGGTCTCAACCTGACACTCACAGAAACTTGCACGTGGTCTCAGTTGGTCTCATTTCTCTCCCTTGAATCTGAACCCATCTTCGGGATTCTATCCCAAAGGCCCGGAGATTTCTGTGGTTTCCATGTGGACATGAAAGTGAACGCGAAGGCCGAGACATCAAATGCACAGCATTTCGGAGCAGTCCATTTCCATTTCTGTTTGTTTCTGCGGCTTCGCGTGGTTTTGCTCCCTTTATCACTCGGCACCAACCGAAGGCCATCCAGACTCTGCCTCTCCGGAATGTGTGTAGCAGTCGCTTGCGGGCAAGCCTGGGCAAAAAACACATTGGCAACCCGAACCAATCCATTGGGTATACCGTGCAGCACACGTGCTGAGGCAACGTGCTAAATCCTATTAAATCAAAGGAAGGAAAAAGGGGGCTGAGCCTGCGGACGAGGAAAATGATAAAAACTTGACGGAAGGCAAGGTACAGTTACAATAGGATACATAATAGGAAACCAAATGAAACCAACAAACAAGTGAAAACAACCAGTCCGATGTTTGCAACGTGACCTAGACTGTCTAGACTGTCCCAGACTCATCATTCTGATATATTCTGATGTGAAACCTTCTTCGGGAAGCTATGAAATCTTTTCGGCGGAGTTTCCAAGCAAAAGGTCCTCATATCAAACCTGTGCTTTGGACTTTGGCCATCACACAGTTGCCAAGTTGTGTCAAATCTAGTTTGAGCAAGTCTCTTGCTGGCAAATACATTAACATACACACAAACAACGCGAACTCTTATTTCCTACGAAGGTCGGGTTTTTCTGTCCTCGACAATTTTTTAACCGTCCTGACAAGTTTTATTTCTTTTGTCTGCAAATATGATCAATGGTATCCCTCCATGTATAAATAAATATGAGCATAATATGAGCAAAGTCGTGCAATATTTACTATCTAAATTCGATTTTGTAAATACGATCAAATACAATCGAGAGGCATATTAATATAATTTTTAAGCGAAGGAAATTTAGAAGTCAAACTTCCGACAATATGGACAAATGGAATAGCTGAGGTGGGAAGAGTCAGAGAAGAGAAGAGCAGAAGAGAGAAGATCAGAGAAGAGAAAGAGTCAAAAGAAAGAAGATGCAGGTGCGCGAAACGGTAGCAAAGTCGCGAAATACGGTGTTTTTCCAATGATTTGTGGCTCCGGAGGGTCGACAAGTAGGCTCGCTAAAGCGGCGGGTGCGGAGCCATGTTGCCAGATGAAAAACCAAAAACTGCACGCCGCTGTGGCGCGAAGCACGTTTCGATGTCAAAATGTACAAAGCACACCAGGTCTGGACCACTTTTGGAAGTTGAGATGTCGAAAAAGTGCACGCTGTTGTGGCGCGAAGCACATGTCGATGTCAAAATGCACAAAGCACCTCAGTGTCGGACCGCTTTTGGAAGTTGAGAAGTCAAAAAGTGAACGCCGTTGTGGTGAAGCACATTTCCAAGTCAAAATGGACAAAACACGCCATGCTCGGAACACTTTTGTAAGATGACATGTTCAAAAGTGCACAGCGTTGTGGCGCGAAGCACATTTCCAAGTCAAAATGTTGAAAGCACCACATGTTCGGACCACTTTTGGATGTTCAGATGCCGCTTTGCGTGGCAGGCGCAGGGGATTGTGCACCTTGTCAAAAGGGAGCAAAACGTGAGGGTCTTGTAGGAGTTTCAAAAGCGTTGGCAGGTGTGGGACCTTTGAAGAAGATCGATCTGTAGAGATGCATTTTCCGTGGCAAGCGCAGTACAAGATACATGTTCATCAGAGATGTTAAGAGGTCCGGGCGCTGATTTCCTGAGACGGGTTGTATTTTGGGCGAGCTGTTGAGGTTGCCATAGAGCAGCAGTCGTAGTGGAGATTGTTCAGGAGATAGCATTGGTGCTGGTGTAGGCTTTGACCGGGGTTACAGGCCAGGACTCCATGCACATCGAGGTACTCCTTGAGGGTCCTTTTCATCCCCAGCTCAGTGCAACTGAGTCTTCCAACCAGTGCACATAGTCGTGCTGGCCCTTCTTCTTCCCCAACTCTTCACACTTTGAGACGCTCTCGGCAAGCAGCTTGACCAGGCACATCTTCAGGATGGCAGTCTGTTCGCTGTCAAAGGAGATGGCGTGATGTGCCGCCAGCTTGCCACGCATCACTTTCTCGTTCAGCAAAGCCTCTTTCTTGAACTTCCCCATGATGTAGTCCTTTTCCTGCTGTTCCTTGATCATCTTTCGTTTGTCTCGGGGATCATCACCTTCAGGCCATCTGGCGTATCGGCACTCTCCTGGAATGAAAGAGTGTTCCGTGCTGTCCAATTCCGCTCGACCCATTGAGCATCTTTCGCATTTGTAGTAGGACTCCACGAAGTGCGACTTGAGGTTCACAAAGCGTTTCACATCCTTGATGATAGCGCGGCACATTCCAGAGGGATACGCTGCCGCCAAGGTGGTGCGATTCAGACGGTGAACAGGTCCTTGAAGCCATCCATGCTTCTTGCCAAGATGTCCTCTACAGCGTGCGATTGCGTGTTTCAGCATGATGTCAGACTTCAATCCAGTTGATCTCCTGGAACGTCATGAAGGTGCTCCCACAAAGCACTCGACCAAGACTGTTCGAAGATGTTGCCTTACTTCCGTTTCGACCGATGCTTGACCTTCTTCTCGATGAAGTCAAGGGCCGGCATCTCTGCATCTCTCTCCATTTGGGTTATTTTGTTGAGGTCTCTTTTGGAACTGGCGATTGACCATGGCCGAATGAGGGCGACGCCAACAGCACGTCAGGCTCGCTGTCGCCCAAGTCCATCTCCAGCTCCGTGATCAATCGCTGATGCTCTGGATGAGCCAAGTCCCAGCCATACTGGTTGTCCAGTGGGAAGAGAACGCATAGTCCTGAAAGAAGTGCCAACAGGCTCAATCTGCCTGATCCAGAGCACCATTCCCAGAAGTGGAAGCGAGTGGTCTTCCTCTTGCGCATCCATGATCGCGCATTCCTGCGTGTCACCGGACCTTTCTTCGATTTTGTGTAGAACTCCTCAGGCACAGCTCGGTACATCTTCTGGAGATACCGTATAGGCAGTGTTCAGGAAGATGTCCAGGGAAAACATCTCCGCCATATTCAGCTTCGCCTTCAGGGTACTCCTCATCGTGGATCTCACCCAAAAGCACCTGGATCGGCTGTTCATCCTCGACCACTTGTCGCAGATCTTGTTGAGGTGTAGTGGAGGTTGTTGTGTTCTTCTCCAAGGTCTCCGCATGGGCATTCAGCTCTGTGGATTCCTTGGTTTCTGCAGTGAACTGCAAGTTCGGCTGAGGAGTGTCCCCATGAGAAGTGGTAGTAGATGAAGTTGATGTCGAGGCCATAGGTTGGGTCTGCTCAAGTGTCGTCGCTTGGCAGGGTCTCTTCCAGATCTTCAACACCTCATCCATTTCCTGGTCAGTCATTTTCTGGTCCTCCTTGCTCGCCGGCAGGATGTAGTGTCCACTCGCGGCCAAGAGAAGATTCATCACCGCCAGGACTGCATCGGGGTGGTCAGGTCTATGGCCGCTCGTGCAGCAAACCATGGCACCATCACCATTGTCGTACCACTGTGTCGAGACAATGGAGCGCATCTGCCGCAAGCTTGGATTCGGCAAGAGCGCTGGGCATGTGCTCCCAGATCCACCGATGAGATCTGCAGTGTAACTGGCTGTCACACCTTCTCCAACTCCAAAGGGAATGGGCACCTTTGCCAGGGTGTCATCGCTTTGGCCTGAGATGCCAGTGACTGCAGTTGAAGGACCCCATGATACTTCACCTCTCGATCGGGAGGTATCATCCCTGACTCCATCAGCTCCTTCAGGGTGTCTGTTCCAACCAGTCCTGACGAAGCACCAGGATCCACCAACAGGCCGCATACACGTCGGCCCCTGACGGTGTGGAAGTTGTCAGCATTCTCCAACGTCCATTCGGGGAAGTTGTTGAGCTTAGCATGTTCTCCATCAGCATGTTCTGAATCGCCGAAGCGGACCTTCTTTCCAGTCAGCATCTCCTCACAAAGCCTGTCGCCATAGTGTCAGACCACAGGCTCCGTTTGCCACTTCCTTTCCAGGGTTTGCCCTTCTTGCCAATGTCTTTGGATCGTCCAAATCCTTTTCGTGGAAACTTGCCTTTGCCCTTGCCATATCCAGATCCTTTGGACTTGCCATAGCCCTTGCCTTTGTTGTTGAAACCTGGCTGTCGATCTCCAAGAGGACAAGAATGAGCGTTGTGCCACTTGGAACCGCAAGTTCGGCACCCAAGGCCCGTCAGCGTACCTTTTCCTTTTCCTTTGAAGAACCCCTGGGTCTCGGCAGTGTTTTGAGTCTCCTCAGATTGATCTTGTTCGGGGCTTCTCCATCTTCAGCCCAACCAGATTCTTGCCATCCAGAATCTTGCCAATCCTCGGAGTGATCCTCGCCGTCGCCCCAGGCCTTGTGGTCACCATACCAGGCATAGAGCCCGTCGTTGAAGCAGTTCTCGTCCCATGATCCATCGAACCATGAGTCGCTGATGCCGCTCCAGCTGGATTCATAGTCCTCGTCCAAGAAGAACTGGTTGTTGTGGATGTCCTCGGAATAGAGGTTGGCACCATGGTTGTCAGTGCGGTGTGCCATCCTCAACATCAGCGTTCTGAACTCTTCGACCCTTCTCATGTCCCCATGAAGAAGATCGTCTATCGATTTCTGTCCAAGGCCGCTGGATTTGCAAAACAGATACCTCTTTGCCACCTGCTCACATCTAATCCAGCATGGGTCACGGCCTCCTCATAGTTCAACTGCCATTGAACGCTCCACTCCGGCAACGTCAAGCGTCCCCTGCGGAACTCAAAGAACGTCTCCAAGGCCTTCGTCGCGAAGAGCTGTTCTGCCTCACCAAACGCTGCTCGGAATGCTGATAGCAGAGCTTGGGCACCAGATGCAATGGGTGTTGTATCACCTCACCAGTTGTCGGATCCTCCACTCAGTCCACTGGGAGTCGAATCAGGGCTGCATCACCGATGTCCATGCCACCGTGCGGTGTTGGCAGCCTCAAATTCATGGCTATAGCCGCGCAAGCGGCCAGCCAACAACGGACCCACCGACTCATCTGGTCCATCCCATAGTTTATATCATACCTTTACACGTTCAAGGTGCGTCTTCAGTGGATAGCTGGCAGCCATCGCAGGGTCCCAACCGGGAGGTATCTCTCTCCGATATTCCTCCAACGGCACTCCGCCGGTGTTGGACCAAAGCCAGTTGTAGTAGCCATTGTCCAGGAAGTAGGGCTACCAAGCTCCAGCTTCACCACAGTCCAGCAGAGGTCACCACCAAATCACCCAGCCGTGGAGCTCGAGGTTCGCCTGGCTGTAAGGCAAGAGGTCAGTCAATCTCACCCAGCCGTCGTGCTCGAGGCTCACCTGGTCGTAGGGGAAGGCGTCCAACTGCCAGTAGAGCAAGATGTCGTGGGTCAAAAAGACCAAGGCGATCGTAGTGCTCGTAGTGCAGGGGCGTGTCGTAGGTCGTGAAGACCAAGATCAGTTGCTAGCTATGGCACGGGGCAAGGTGGCAAGCTGAACGTTGGGGACGTGTAGCAAACCAAGATCCGCTGCTAAATTGGAAAGCAGCACTTTGACTTGAGTCGCTAAAGGTGCACCTGCGTTGGAAATGTCAAGTTGTCATGACATGAGAACATGCTATTTGCAATGCCCAAGTTTTGAGTATATGTATGTATGTATGTATGTCTGTATGTATGTATGTATGTATGCATGCATGCATGCATGCATGTATGTATGTATGGATGTATGTATGTATGTATGGATGTATGTATGTATGTATGCATGTATGCATGTATGTGTGTATGTATGTATGTATGTATGTAAACATGTATGTATGTATGCATGTATGTATGTATGTATCTATGTATGTATGTATGTATGCATGCATGCATGTATGTATGTATATAGTGTATGTAATGTATGTAATGCATGTAATGCATGTAATGCATGTAATGCATGTAATGCATGTAATGTGTGTAATGTGTGTAATGCGTGTAATGTGTGTAATGTGTGTAATGTATGCATCTATTGTATGTATGTGTGTATGTATGTATGTATGTATGGATGGATGGATGGATGGATGGATGGATGGATGGATGTAGCGGAAACAGAAAGATCTTCACCTGAAGATTCCAAGCAGGGTCTCAGTCGCTGCTACTTCTCTCGAGCACTTGAGGCCCCTGCGATTAATGCCAGTGATATGTACCCAGCGCTGGATGGCACGGTTGTCATGGTCATGTCAATACTGCCGCGTGCAGCCATGCAAAGAAACTCCCTATATTGTATTTTTTCTGCAGGGCCAAGAAGTGGCTTCTGATGCATCCGGCATTCAAAGACGTCAGAAGGAAAAGGGACTCACTTCAGTTGCAGTTTCAATTGGCTACATCTATGCCCTCTTCAGCAACCATATAGGCTCTCATCTTGCGACGCGTTGTGCTATCATCAAAGCACAACTCCTCAGACGACTCGGAAAGGCTCTTGACATGCAAATAGCGGATGAAATCTTTGACCTGGACGGTGAGGTCCATGCGATACTTCTGGGCCAGCATCCATGCAGAGTAACTGATATGCTCCTTGCGGTCACTGGTGGAAATTGGTCATAGCACAGGCCAGCCTTCTCATATTTGCCGACCTGGAGGATGGTCTTGCCCCAATGCTCCAAATCACGCATGCCGGCAGGCAGGTTCTTCTCATAGGAAAAGGGTGAGCCGCTCACATTCTTGGAGTCATCAGTTCCGGAGACCACCGTTTCTTTCTCAGAAATCAACTCAAATCCATCACCATGATCAGCCGACAGTTCGGCCAACAACATATCCAGTGAGCCCTCTGCGCGAGCATGACGCAGGAGGTCTTTCATCATCGAGGATGTGGCGGAGCTAAGAGAGGCCGTGAGTCGCACAAAAACGAAAACTATGCAGGGCAAAAGTGGCAAAAACAAAAGCTACTCAATAGCTCTGGTTAGACTAAATCCTACCTATTAGGTTATATCGTGTTTGCTGACTACTAGTTAAAATTTGCTTTTGACTATTAGGTAAAACAACTGTTTTACCTAATAGTCAGAATGGTCAAATAACATTTTTTCCTGTAGGTTATTTACATGAATAACATTTTTTCCTGTAGGTTTTTTTCAATGAACAACATGTTTTTTGGCTATCTTTTCGTTGAGCAATTTCCATTTTTTGTTTCTATATCTGTACTCTCTAACGAAACATTTTCTGATTTGGCTCATTTTCTCTGATAAAATGAGGCTGTCAACTGGATTCAGATACACTTTTCAGATACACTTTCTACAAGAAATCACTGTAATTAACACTAAAAGATTCACTTCAGACCCACGTATATCATCAACAATGAAGGCACACTTCAGAACATATTTCCTAACACAAAAATTGAGTTTAAAAAAACCCAAAACAAACATAGAAATATTGTGTGTCTTCAGCTTAAAATGTTGCAAACATAGTTTTTTTAAAGAAACACACAGTGTCAAACAAGGCAGTTTTTAGGTTATTCGACTGAATAGACTATTTAGGCACACAGGAAAACAACCTAATAGTCAGAAATGAAACAGCCTAATAGATAGAAAATAACCTTAAAAACTAGAAGAACCTAATAGGTAGGATTTAGTCTAACCAGAGCTATTGGGTAATCACACTGGCATTGCTGCTTCGCAGGAAATCGGCTCGGCAGGTGTGGAACGAATGAGTGAATGAGACCTGCAGCAACAACTGATTTCACGAAATCCCCGCTTCTACCTATGTCTCCAAAATCAAAACTGTTCCATCACACTACGGACTGGAAGCACCTAATTTGGAACCATGCTCGGTAGCAGCATTTGTTCTTCGCTGAAGTTGATGTTTCTTTTCTAAGGCTTGGTTTTCCAAAACTGTTTCTTCGGCAGAGATTTGATACAAACCACACTTCAAACATGACCGGAGTAGGTCCGTGGGGTCCCCAGCATCTTTGGTGAATGCATCAGCAAGCATGCGGTGTCGGTACCCATCAGACATGAGCTTTCATCGGTTTACAGCTTTCACGAATGATCACGACATCAATACGTGTCCTGCGATCCTCAATTGAGGTGGGCAAAGAAGGACTGTGAAGATGATCATACAATGATTTGCAATCTGTCACCAAAATTGGGCGCCTGCTTTGCAGCACTTGCCGGCACTTAGCAACTTCCAGCGGTCCATCGCTGGTTTTGGACAAAAGCAGGAGTAGCCACCCAACTGTGCTGGACGCTATTGACAGCGCCTGAGATTCTGCTGCCAAAGTGCTACTGACTGCCCTGATCAAACGGAAGCACGCCATGTAGCAGGACACCAAGTCGCAAGAGCACCATCTTGCAGAGAGATTTCAGTAAAAGCTATCACATAACCTGCCTGGGTATGAGAACCTACATTAGACCATGCTGCATCAGAATGGCAAACAACCGTCAATTTATCCAAGTCGATGGGTTTGAAAAAAAATCCAACTCACTTTCCAGTTTGGCTCTATGCGCGGCTTGGTTTGCCCGACGGAAGTCTTGGACGGTCGGTTTCGGGAATGCTTGCTGGCTAAGGCTGGTACGGATAGGTCAGGTCTGCTTTGAGACGACAGCCAATTAAGGCTTCCATTCACAGCACGGAGGATTCTGACTTGAGAGTCAGGCAGGAGATCATCAGGAGAACTATTCTTAGGGATATTTGTGGGCCTTATCAGCACAAGACTTCATGGACATATGAACACTACCGTCTTCAGACTGTCGATACCAGGCACCACAGAACTCCCCTTCTCGCTGTCTCCACTTCCTGTACGGAAATCTGCGCTTCAGCTGCTGAATGGTGTCTTCAAAACAACTGCCAGGCCCACCTAGAGTCGTGCCATCTACATGCACACCACGTGCACCAACCAGTTGTGAACCTTCGCGCAAGTTGTATCAACAGGGATCCAGTTTACTTGGCTGCCAAACAAGGGATTGAATTACCGTGTCAAACTCCTTGAACCAAGCTGCTGGTGCATCGTTTTGCCCATATACATTTCCTAGCACTTCGATGACCACATCTGGCGGCATGCCTGGAGGTTGGTGGGCGTACAACGGTTTGAACTTTGGATCCAAAGGACCAGCTTCAAGAAAAGCACCTTTGATGTCTCCCAATTGAAGATTCCAGCCCTTGGACGAGATGATCTGCATCAACATCATGCGACCAATTTGACTAAGAGTAGGAGACTTCAAAAGGCCCTCTTCTGCTTTGATGTTCAAATCCGGATCTAAGTGTCCCTGTAGGCACCATCTTCCTTTGACCACATAGGTGGTGTGATCTGTTGGGTCCACTGCCTTGCCTTCTTCTATGGGTTTTCGCGTAAGCACAAAACGACTGCTGATGAACCTGTGAGCAAATTCCTTTTTGATACGTTTGGCGGCTTTCCCATAGTGGACCTTCACGTCAGCCTTTCAAGCAGTTTAACAGTTTGCCTTCACCAACCAGTTTTTGTACTTCAGGGGTGTTACGGCCACGGCTATGGGGAACTCCTTGGCCAACTTTTCTTAAGGTATTCAGCCATGAACACTTCTGAGGGAGCCTGCTCACTGCTCAAGCATTGCAAGGAAACTACTACAATCTTGGACGTTCAAAACCTCATTTACTCTTGCACGGGAACTACCCGTTCGGCAGCATCGGATGGAGAGCGCTCAACATCGGCAGCAGGCCTGTTGACTGATGATGAATCACCTTCTTCAGAACGAAGTGTTTGCTCAATCAGTTCGGGAACAACTTCTTTCATGATTTCAATCAAGTCATCCTGTCGCATGGCTGGCGGACGAAACAAAGACATGGGACCATCTTTACCCGTTACCCTACATCATCCCTACGTGTTATGGGACCATAACTAGTTTCTGGGATGCCAGGCGGAGCTGCACTTCGTTCAGAGGCACCTCAGGCACATGAATGGTTTCCTGTCCCGGGACGGAAGGGGCAGGCTGCAACTCATGAGTCAGCTCGGGCCCTCAACTGCAGATACCCAAGTCCATCAAATTTGCTGCCATTGAGATTGAACCATCCCCCTTCATGTGTGCATGGCGGGCTCAAAACCAACAAACCAGGACGGTTTTGGATTAAGTCTTCTTCAACTCGCTTTCGATCACTGCCCTTGGACAAGTCATATCCACTTTTGAGATCATACGACCTAGCCCTGAAACCTCCAGTCTCAACCGCTGGCACAAGCCTTGGAGGAGAGAAAACTTCCATCAGGTGAGCGCGATAATTCTCTGAACGGCACTTGGACGAGCAGACCTCATGAGACATCTTGACCTGGGACTGGAGCTGACGTGTCTGGCCACATGTCGGCTTCCATGGAGACTTCTCTGCATTCATCCTGGACATGTTGGCGAAACCTGCGGGAACTATGTGATGGCATGTTGTTCCTCACAGGAAGGGTGTGTATCGAATCTTCTGATTGGTGCCGGATGCAAACGAGTGGTCGGCAATCGCTTTGAACCTAAACGCAGATCGAACAATCCTTCGAACCTCCTGATCCCAGCGGGGGCCATCATTAGATACCATGGGAATCTTATTCATCCCACATTTTCCTGAACCCACATGCTAACCTGATTGAGGAGATGCATCAGCTTCCACAGGAACATCAGGTGATGGCTCATGACACGGAGCCGGTAGTTCCCCGGGCACATCTGGGCATCATCAGCTACCAAGTGCACTACGTATTGTCCAGCTAGATTCCCCTGAAGAGGACTTCTTTTCCAAACAGCTTCAATGTGTCACTGCTGAAGTCAAGAGAGGCACCCAGCCTCTTCAGAGCGGATCTCGAAATCAACAAGGGTGCTTCGCCTCGCGCGACAGAAGCTCGGATGATTCCCTTCCTGCCAGCCAAGGTGACGGGCATCAGGACGACCTTCGATGACGTCTCAACATCACCATTGCCAAACTTGAACTGATGGGTCTCGCTGACAAACTCTGGCGTGGGCATCCCCATACGATCCCAGATTTTCTGAAAGGCATCAAGGGTGTCGGCGCTGATAATGGCGCGCCCACAGCCTGAATCAAGCACACCATATCCAGGACTTGACACCAGAGCTACTTTATGCAAAGGAGTGGACTCCTTAGCACGATCACGCAAGCGATCCAACATCTATGGTGAATCGGAGACTGAGGCAATGAAGTCCACCTGAGCATCATCATGACTAACCGCCGCAGCTGCACCAGTAGAAGTTGAACCTGATGTTGATCCAGAAGCCTTGGAACCTTTACCTGCGCTCTTGCCAGATGTGCATTCACAGGCCGAATGCCCTCTTTTTTCGTACTTGTGACAAGATGTCTTGGCTTTGAGTTCTTCTACTTAGACTTATTCTACTTCAACTCTGAATGCTCGACGAACCTCCTTCGCCTTGCCGAACTGTCTTGATTTCTGCAGTTTGCTCAGCTCTTGACGTTTTTCACGCCAGGCGGTCGCTAGAACCTCGGCCACATCGGTCCCGGGAAAATCATCACCCTCGACATCAGCTGCTTGCATGTCATCAGGCCTCAACCTGAGATGATTCATCCAGATCTTCGACAGGGAATTCTTCGACTGCTGCAGTTGCCTTTTTCTTCACAATCAGATCAGGATAGCACGATGGCAGAGCCACGCTGATGGGCTCAAGTCACCACCAGCACAAGCAATGACAACTGCCTTCTGTTCTTCGGATAGGCCTGAGCCTGAGCGGTGCAAAGTGATCCACCCTCTTGCCTGGTCAGGCAAACTGACACCAGTTTTGCGCTCGCATCTATCAAACACCTCTTGACCACGTGCTGCCCACATCTTCATAGTTTCACCTTCACGAACACGCAAAGCGAACGCGTCTCCCAAGATTTCACCAAGCTCATCCACCTTCTCTTTCTGGGGAAACCGGGCCTCAAGCAGAGACCAGATGACTTGATCGCCACCTTCATCGCCCACCTCCAGATGCTCAATTGCTTCCAGCGCTTTCCCACTGAGGAGGGTATAGATGTAAGAGCCTCAGGCATTCTTTGGGAGCTTGCCCAGCTTGAGCAACTTATTGCAGCACCAAGTTTTCCAGAGTTTGTAATCCTTACTGTCTTCTGCATCACCAGAAAAGTACCTTACGGAACCAGATGGTCTGAACCTTGACCTGCCATAGCCCTGGATCTCTATTCCACCAACAAGAGCACTGCCACGTGCACGCGATCTCTTCCCAGAGATGGCGATCCATGAGCTGCCCACCGCGGAGACGGCTCCGCTACCAATAGCGGAAACAAAAAAGATCTTCACCTGAAATTCCAAGCAGGGTCTCAGTCGCTGCTACTTTTCTCGAGCACTTGAGGCCCCTGCGATTCATGCCAATGAAATGTACCCAACGCTGGATGACATGGGTGTCATGTCAATACTGCCACGTGCAGCCATGCAATGAAATATGCATGTATGTATGTATGTGTGTATGTATGTATGTATGTATGTACGTATGTCTGTGTCTATCTATCTATCTATCCATCTATGTATCTATTTATCTACCTATCTACCTATCCATCTATCCATCTATCCATCTATCCATCTATCCATCTATCCATCTATCCATCTATCCATCTATCCATCTATCCATGTATCCATCTATCCATCTCTCCATCTCTCCATCTCTCCATCTATCCATCTATCCATCTATCCATCTATCCATCTATCCATCTATCCATCTATCCATCTATCTATCTATCTATCTATCTTTCTATTCTATCTATCTATCTATCTATTTATCTACATATGTATGTATGTGATGTCATCACGTCATGTCACGTCATGTCACGTCATGTCATGCCACTATGTATCTATGTATGTATGTATGGATGGATGGATGTATGGAGGTATGGAAGTATGGATGCATGCATGCATGCATGCATGTATGTATGTAATCGAGTAATTAGATCCTCTCAAGTTGCTTCAACCCCCCTTAGGGACCATTTTAGAACCCCAAAATGGTTTCTACAATGGAATCTACAAGGTGGGTCTTAGAACCCAAAATGTTTGGCAGCTATTCCTTTTTTGGGTTCTAAAATGGGTTCTAAAATGGTATCTTCCACCCTGAAAAAAATAAAAAACACATTTCAAAAATCCTTGTTGAAACCATTGCATTTCAGGGAAAAAACAATGAGGAAATCTGCGCCCCCCAAAAAATAGATCAACATGAGGCGAGTCAAAAATTAAAGGACCGGATAACCCCACAAGTCAACTTCTTCCAATAATGGGCACCAAATGTTGTAGCAGGGATGGGGAAGGAAGGAAAGACAAAGGAGGTGGTGAAGGAACCAAAGTTAAAACAGTTGTGTGTGATTAAGTGCTATGTGAAAGATTGCGTGTGACGAAGAAAGATCATGTGTGTGTGTGTGACAGAGTTGTGTGTGAAAGATGGTGTGTGTGCAAGTGATGTGTGTGTTTGTGACGAAAGAAAGATCATGTTTGCCACGCCTACCACGCAAAGTGCCGCGGCGTCACCGGCGTCACCCGCGACCAAAACCGACCCAAGCGCGCCACCCAGTGCCATAATGTGCCGGCCTGCCACGCAAAACGAAGGTAGATGTCGCCAAGTGCCGCGCCTGCCAAGTGAAACGAAGGTGGATGTCGCCAAGTGCCACGCCTGCCACGCAAAGTGCTGCGGCGTCACCGGCGCCACCCGCGACCAAAACCGACCCAAGCACGCCACCCAGTGCCATAAGTGCCACGCCTGCCACGCAAAACGAAGGTAGATGTCGC
>Ga0126342_10011406_pt1 | contig 15877 bp, 18 predicted proteins | sample Cyp1metagenome_FD_92528 | JGI IMG/M metagenome (GOLD analysis project Ga0126342, IMG submission 92528) | Coral microbial communities from Lord Howe Island, Old Settlement Bay, Australia - Cyphastrea 1 metagenome | ecosystem: Host-associated > Invertebrates > Cnidaria > Coral ... | reverse complement strand
GGTGCTCTGCGCCACAACGGCGTGCAATTTTTCATCTCTCATCTGGCCAGCTGGCTCCGCACCCGCCGCTTTAGCGAGCCTACTTTTCGACCCTCCGGAGCCTCAAATCATTGGAAAAAACACAGTGTTTCGCGACTTTCCTACCTTTTCGCGCATCTGCATCTTCTTTCTTCTGACTCTTTCTCTGCTACTCTTCTCTCTGCCTCTGCCCTACTCTGTCTGCTTTTCATCTGTCCATATTGTCGGAAGTTTGACTTCTAGACTTCCTTCGAACATGCGTACGAACGGTATGGTATTGAGTTTCCAGCTGCGCTTCCAGCCTTGGATCTACTTCACTGCTCACCATGTGCTCCATCTTCAATCGATCAGCTTTGACCTCACGTCACTGATCAACCTCTGCACGTTTTTTGCTTCATCTCTCTGCCAAGGCACCGTAAAAAAACTACACCGGGCTATCTCCAACACCTGGCGACCAAAGGTGTGAAGACGTTGGAGTGTGAGTCAGTAGGCCATCAGGATTGGTGCTCGATAAAGGTCCAAACAATCCCGCAGCCCCAAGAATCACTGGCCAACAAAACTTTTGTGCAGCGACAATGACTTGATCTCCCGTGGACGGGAAACAACCTTCCTCTCCAGAAAAATTGCGGATTCTGTGGTGAGTCATGGACGCCTCTTCCACCTTGAAGCTTCCAACCAAGGCAGCTACAGCAGCAGCGGAGCCAGCTGACTCACCACGAGCGCCTGACGAGCCCGGATCTCCGGATCGGATCGGATCGGAGCATGGGGCAGATTTCGGTGGCAGTCCCTGCCTAGGCAGGTCTGAACCTTGCTCTGGCACTCCTTGCTCCGGGCTATGAATGTGCAAATTGTGGCTGCCACACTGGCCTCAGGCATGCTCAGGCATGTTGAGTCACGTTCAGGTTGAATCAGTTGAGTGAATCAAATCTGCTCGGATGGTGCACCCCTCTGGGGTGCAAACAATGAGCCAATAGAGCCCGCTTGGCCCAGTTTCGGCGAAATCCACAAAAGCTTCCTGCGTGGAGAGAAACCTCAGCGGACTCCAAAACGCCAGCGCCCTACCGATTCTTTCTCATACTGCGGGGAGTCTCCAGCTGAAAAACATCAGCCTCATCATTTGGACTGAGGGCGCTGCGCAACGATTGCAAAAAAGAGCTGGGAAACATACCACATCCTCAAGGTCAATACACAAACATGCTTGGCTTCTTGCGACAAACTGGCTCCAGGACAAGGGAAACATTTGCATCCACATGTCTCTATCATCGTCTTGTCCTGATGGTGCAGAACACTCTTGTGTTTGTTGAAACCGATCTGGCGCCCTACCCCCAAAGTGCTGCCATGATTATTGCAAGTAATTAGTAAGGTGATCCCGGTGATCCCTTTGGTTTCCCGTCCTCGAGAGTAACTGTCGGTTTCGCCGGGGCCGGCAAACTTCTGCAATTAAATAAAATGCCAAGAAGAAGAACACGAGGCCAGCGCACCTCGGAAATCCGCACAGTGGGCACCCAAGGCTTCAGAGCCACATGAAAAAATGTTGTCTCAATGCTTTGTCTCATTTCAGCAACTGCAATGCTGATGCAATGCTGCCACTTGGTGTTCAACTTGTTCCAAACTTATCGCCGACCTATCAAAATCGTGGCGCAACAGCATTAGCCAGCTGTGTTTTGGCCAAGGCTCACAATGACGCTGAACTTGATGTAAGTCACAGCTGCCTCTCCGGCCTGCCAAGTCTGCTCTTCCCGTCACTACTGAACCGACATAACTTGCCAAGATTTCCGATCAGAGCCAAGCCTGAAGAGCTTGATGGTCTTCAAGTAAATAGATGAGCCCGATGTTCGAACAAATTCCTGGAAAACAATATCGTCAGCTGAACGACCCACGCTCTTGGCCAAGTCGATCATTTCAGTGGAACCGGGAAAAAAAGAACAGTGCAGCATACCAAAATCATGGCCTCCTGGTCTCACCATGTTGAAAATGGGTTCACTTGGCAGTGCCAACTGACACCAACAAAAGAACCGAGGATGTACGGAATTTGCCGCAGGGCTGGATCGACCATTTGACAACTGGACAGGATGAACAACATACCACATGGGGTCATGGGGTGGTGACAGTGATGACATGTTGAACCACAGTGACTAAGCAGTTCATGTTGCTGCAAATCATTGTGACATGTTTCTTTTCTGCGGGAGTTGTTGGGCACAAAGGTGTGAAGATGTGTGAAGGGTGTGACTTTGTGTAACTTGGTCCCTGATGGTCCCTGCCTCCAAATAACAGGAAGAACACAAAAAGGGTCCAGGCGGCCACCTGGGCTCCGGGTGACGGGTGAACAACAGGTGAACGGCACCAGGCACCAGGCGCTGCTAAGCTGCTGGGACTGCTCGTCGATCGGTTGGCAGCAGAGCCAAGAGAAAGGAAACGAGACCGAAGAGCAGAAATGCCACCGCCAAAGCGCGGATCATCACAACTCAGTGCAGTGCGATGCTGATGGTATTCTGCTAGGCATCTGACGCTGTTCTTTGAGCATTTTTCACATCGAGCAATGCAACTTGATGCAACTTGATGCAACTTGATGCAACTTGATGCGCTTCGCCGTGATGCTGCCCGGTGACCCTCACCAAGGTTGACTCGGAGAGTTGCAAGCACCACTCCTACTCCAGAAAGGACCTGAAGACGCACAAACAAACATCAACAAACATCAACAAACACATATGACAAAACATATGACAAAAATTGACAAAACATAAACAAACTATATCACCTATGACAAACATTGACAAACTACGAGTCCCACCAGAGGTTTCCACTCCCAGAGCGGGCCCAGTATTCACCAGTGTTCTGTGCTGTTCTCTTTCACGTGAAAACTGCAAAGAATGCAAGTCCAGACACAAAGAGAAGTCCCAGGGCACACAAAAATCCGCTGGTTCGCATCCGCTGCTTGAAGGCGACTTCTTTGCAATGCTCCAAATGTTCTGACATGTGGCTTTTCCTATTGGTCGGTCGATGCTTCAACACTTCAATGCAGCTCAAATGCAACGAGCAAACTTCACTTTGCAAGGTAATTGATTGTATCGCGTTTCTCTTACACATGTATCTGGCAAAATGCACTGGTCGCAGAAGATCTCTCTAAAGGCCAAGCATCTTTAAGTTGGTCAGGCTAACAATACTCTCTTTAGATAGACAGGAGTTCTCCACGCTTTTGGTAGTCCTAGGGACGAAGAGGTTTGCAGCGGTGAACCTGGACTTACCCAAATCCAACTGGATACCAATGGGTCCATGGCTATAACATGCTATAACCAATGGATCCACAGTCCGGGACAATTTCACGAAAACTCAGGCCATGGTGATTGGAACAGTTCAGTTTTGCATCGTCTACGTGTCTTCCTTAGTTTCTTCGCCGACACAAATTATGAATGTTCAAATGAACCGAACTACTCCCTTCGGCATGGGTCAAAATTGGGTTGCCCCAAACCAAGGCACGAATTGTGCTCAAGGCTCCTGCAATCATGCTACGGGAGTAATGATTGGATATGATTTGGATATGATTGGTGTATTTCCAGCAAGTGTTGAGCGGAGATGGCAACCGATGGCAACCGATGGCAACCGATGGCAACTGCCTGGTCGAATTGCCGCTTGGTAGAGCTTGACAGCTGACAGGGCTTGTTGGCCTGGCGCCATTTGGCCCGTAGACCGCCGTTTTTTCGCAGCTGTTATTCTTCGCTTTCCGAAGCACCACATGTGCTGAGTCGCTCAAAAATCTCAAAACACAACTCGGTACAACTCGGTACAACTTAGTACTGTCTGTTTCTGAGAGCCCGGCTCAGATGCACCAGTTGCATCACCTATGCCTGGGTCATCACATCTGCAGAAACTCGTCCATGCCTTTGTTTTTTGCCCTCTTCCACTCTCTGCCACTCTCTGCCACTTGAACTTGAAACTAGCCTAATTTTCATGCAAACCATGGCAAACCATTGCAAACCATTGCAAACCCAAATGGATAGTTTAAATCTGTTTACATCTTTGTCATCTGACCAGCCTGATTCATCCTCCATGGTCCCAAACTCATCCTTAGCATGGCAATGGCGTGCACGGTGCGTGTCAAGTCACATCTACGTCTGTTCCTTTCCGTTCCTTTCCGTTCCTTTCCATTCCTTTCTGTCGCTGTTCCTCTGCCAGGGGGCAAGTTCTGAGAGACCGGGGGTACCTGGAGCGAAGCGCCCAGTGGGAAGATCTTCGCCTGAGCAAAAAACCACCTGGCTTCCCTAACGAAAAGCCAGGTGATCGGGGGACACAAATGAAAGTAGCTCTCTACACAAACAAATCAAACAGGCTTAGCTTAAAGATGCTTAAAGAGATTCTAGTGGCAAAGGGCAAAGCCTTCCACAACTACAACATTTCCAAGAGATGCCCTGGAATTTCAAAGGTTTCACAATGGCAAAACAGTGCACAACTGTGCTAAACGTCGAATCGAGATCGAGATCTCATGACCTCGCCTTCGACCTCGCCTTCTAGACCACCAAAGCAGGTGAAAGTCACACTGTGTCCTGGCGGAGTCGGAGTCAGATGACAGCTGGAAAACCCAAAGAATTTCAGCTTCGAATACAATAACTACAGTGTGACTACAGTGACTACAGGCTTCTGGAGCTTCTGGTTGTGTCAACTGATCGATCTTTCCGAAGATTGGACCTCCTGCATCATCCAAGTTATCCTTGGAGGCGGAGCCAAAGGAAAGGACGATCCAAGGGAACGAACAGCAAAACAAACATACTTTTTCTGGTTCCTTGGCGCTTCCTTGGGCGCACCCGACAAACCCAACAACTTCGTATACAACTTCATCATTTTCTTCAAAACATCAATACTTTGCCAAGGCCAAGGAGCAGCTTTCGATGGATGAGGCCTGCCACAGATATGACATCTTCGGAATTACACACTTTGGTATGTCAATGTTTTTCGTGGCTCAAAATCATCACATGTAAGCCCAGATCCCAATTCTAGGGTCACTTTCTTTCTCCCTTTCTATTTGCCGCGGCCATGTGGTTTCTGCAAGTTTCTCGGCGGGTTGGTTCTGTGTGCAAAGTGAATCTCTATGAGCCAAGTCACACAACCGCTTCGCTGTCATATACATCGTCCATATCCTGGGTTGACAGGACAGGCTCCACGTGACGGCTTCTCCACCAAGTCCAAATGTGAGTCCAATGCGTCGGGGCACACCCTCTCTGGGACTGAAAGAGGCACCAATTGGTGTGTCTTCCAACGCGGGGTAGCCGTTGCTTGTGTTGTCACCTGACGCGTGCGCAGTGTGGCTGGTGTGGCTACCCAAAACGAAGATGAGATTAGGACTGTAAGGCGACTTGGATGTATCGGCAAAAATGTGACAAGGAACAGCAAGAACAACTACTCTGTATGGTGACTCAAAATAACATGTCTCTGTCCATTTCAATACTTTTTTTGAAGGTAACAGAACTTGCCACGATATTGTCTTTTCGAAAAGAACAACACCATATCACCATATATATCCATATATTCAAGTATTAAGAAAAACCGAAATCACCGGGCTCACAGAAGCACCTGGGTCAACTCTGGGCTTGGCCTCCAGGCTCGAATGTCGGAGACTCACAACAGAGACGTAACAAGAAAGACTTCGGAAAGACTTCGGAAAGACTTCGGAAAGACTTCGGAAAGACTTCGGAAAGATCAGAGCGAATGAATTCGGGACCAAGCTTGCGGCCTGTGCCTGTTCCTATTTCTATATCGCCCTCTCCCCCTTCTCCATTTCCACTGCAGCTATTATCTTTGTGGAACCATCTTTAAGTTGACTCACTGGACGGGCTCCAAACTTCACTCGTCGGATCGTTGTGATAGGAGTTCCTTCCCAAAAATGGAGCCATTAACCGCGCCATTCAGATCAGATCATTCAGGTCCCAAAGCTGCTAACATGATTTAAAATACTTCAAGCAGCCCGGTCTAAGCTGGGTCGACCGGGTCAGCCTTCGAGTTGCCATGTGTCATTGCACGGGCCCTCGGGGCCCCGGATCACCAGCTACAGCTCTTAGGAGAAGCCTCACTGAGTCTCATCAAATCTGATCTCAGTGATCTCAGTTTCTGTGCTGAAAACTGAAAAGCACTTTGATAATTTTTCATAGAGATTGTAAAGGTTTTTTTAGCTGAAGTTGATGTCAGTCAGCCGGCACCGTCAGATTTCAAAGCGTATGTGTCAGGGCTTTGCCCTGACCCAGTGTGAAACCATGGTACTTGAGCCGCAGCAGGCGATCATCTGCTAGGATCCCCTTTCAGTTGTGCAAACCCTCACAGCCCCAAGTTAAGTTTGAGTTGCTCTTGATGGGAATCATACAATTTTCTTGTAGAATCATATGTCACCAACATTCATATGATTCTGGGGCCAAAATTGGGCCCTAAAAATGATACCGCAAAACATCAAATTCACAAAGGTTGCATACAGATGCATACAGAACATTGTAACATTGTGATCTTTGAAGGAAAAGTCGACCGACGATGCAGATGCAACTCAGCGCACTGAAGATTCATCAGCTCCAGGAAAACCACGGGTAGATCGGCCTCAACGGCGACAAAATGGGCACAGGAACATCGTCCCATAGGGCTTTCAAATCGGAAAACCGTAGACTCCAGTAGACTCCGTAGACATATTACGATTTTTACGACACTTTAGGGTAGGTTATGACTAGTTATGACTCAGTGACATTTTGGAACATTTTGAAACATGTTCATCATTCTTTTCGTCTGAATTCCTTTTCAGTAGCCTCTTTTGAATCATCCCGGCACCTTGTGGCCTTCCAACAGCGTCTTTCCCGAAGAGGCACAGGGAAAACCACTCTTGTCCAGGGAGTTCACTAAGTCTTCACACTTCAGGTGGTGGTACCTCGTCTGCAGCGTGTGCAAACACAGATTGGCAGATTGGTATCTGTCAGGATGTGTCAGGATGATACATGAAACATCCATGAAACTGCGTCAAACTTTTCAATTGACTCTCAGCCATCTGACATCATCTGACCAATCTGTGATATCTGTGCTCCTTTCTACCACATCCCTGGATCTTGGAGTCACTGCTTGTCCAACCACTTTGTCGGATAAGAAAAGATCAACGCCTCTGCTGTCTCATCACCCTGTGCCGGCCGGTGCTCAAGGGGAAGACCGTGCGTGTCGCGGGCATTTCTGGTGAATCACGTGGAATCCGGATGATCAGAAACCATCAGAAACCCAATTGAGCCTCAATTCTTTGGGAGCGGACGCTACAAATATGCCGATGTTACCATTAATGAAATCTAATGATTACAGCAGAATTCAACCATTGCAACCATCATTTTTGACAAACAGAACTGCGCTTTAAAATCTAATTTTCCTCATTTTTCCTCCCATTTTCCTCCCACAGGCCTTCAGCACCGTCACCGGGCACTGCACCGCCGGGAGCAGACTCCAGTGGCGTTTTGCAACGCCGGCACCGGTCAGCTGGCAGGTGCCATCCTGTGCTGGATGTGCTGGATGTGCTGGATGTGCTGGATGTGCTGGATGTTAATTCCAAATATGTGATAGGTCTGATTAGGTCTGATAGGTTTCGACCCATCCCCAAATTTGGCATGTGTCGGCAAATGTGTGGAGTCGCGAAGGAAACGACCAACAAACAGAATTTTCTTTTCAAATTGCCTCGCTTCAAATGTGGATTCAAGCGGTGACCTGGAATATCCCATGATCTCAATGCCATAGGAGAGTGATATGCACCTCTTCAGCCACGGAGTTTGTGATTTCTCTACAAACTTCCTTTCAGCTCGAGAGAGCTCTTCCACCTCCATTTCCATTTCACTATCGAAGTGGTTGATGACATTGGACTGACTATAAAATCATTCTCAAACTTTCTTGGTGACATAACTGACATAACATACAGCAACTCCATCAGCTAAAACCGGCTAAAACCCATGAAATAGGCTAGGTTTGTAGTAGGGATAGAATCCGTTTGCGAAGAATTTACTACTTGGATCCTCTCAGAAGGGCAGCATGTTCAGAGCGTGTATTTCAGAAATTACCATTGGTTTCAATCATGTTTCATCCCAACTTGCAATGAAACTAGCTTAAAAAACACATATCAACTATGTACCCAGAAAAAAAATATTACCAATCATTACCATGTGTGGTAAAATATGACCTAATCAACTGCAAAAATGCCAAACCAGTGCCCACCTGCAGCTCGTCGCGAAGATGTCGTGCTGCCGGATACCTGGACAGGCACAAAAAAACAGGCAGAGCATGGCAGAGCCGTGGCGCCGCCTGATGGCAAGAAGGACTCCCCCAGCCAAGGCGATGAAAACCAAAGCCATGGCACAAACCTGGCGCGCTGTCGCAGGTCGGCCCGGCTTTACTTCGGCTTCCTGTTCGATATCCCCTTTCGACATAGATTTTTCCAGATCTGGTAAGTATCGTTTTCTCGTCTCGATTTCAAAAAAAGGGGCCAACCTTAACCGTTGATCTACTTTTCACACTTCGCGCCTTCAAGGCGACCCTCAGGAACCTCGAAGTTGTGTAAAATGCTACGTTCTAAAAGAAAGGTGGTAGAGGGGTGTGGCACCTTCCAAAGATGAAGAGTTTCCCCTCTGTGGCACCTGAGGCCTCCGAAAAAAACACAGGGCGTTGTCAATCCCCTTAAGGCCCAACATGAGGCCAGGACCGAAGCAGAAATTGCTTTGATGGAATACACCTGGCTCCTGGAACAGGATGGCAACAGAGGGCAGCTTTCCAATCTACACTGGAATCTACACACATCTGGTGGTAACCAGATTGAATTCTTCTGATAAAAAGACCAACTTCTTCCGGGTTCGCTCCGTACACCATGCAACGACTAGCTTGACCCACGCTGGTGGAGGGATCCAAAAAAAGCTGCATCTCTGTCAAGGCACCTGGTAAATGCATAAGGCAAAGCAAAGGCCACGCCTGGCGCGGTGTGGGGCTGAGATAAGTCTTGAGAAACCATCGGATCTGGGGAAGAAGTTTTGGGCCTGCGCCCATCTACAACCCACTCCTTTCTGCAAAGACCTGATTCACATCTGCCCGAGTGCGCGAAATCTCGCCGGCAACTCCAAAAGCCAAACCAACACGGCCCAGGTGTATCTGCGCGGGCTGCCAGCTTCGGCATTTGGGTGCCATCACAGGGGGAGGAAACGGCCCTAAATAAGATTGACAAAGACAGATCACCATTAAATGTGGGGTATCTCGCAATGACTCTACTTAGTGTCTCAAATATAACCTGGAGCTTGGGTGTGAGAGACTCCAAACCTCACCTTTCAAATCGTTCGTTTTACAACTCATCTCATCAACTGTCATGGCCTCGCAGCCAAGAGCGTCTCCACTTCCCAGGCTGCAGCAGGCCGTGGCAGCACCACCAGCGAACCCTGGCGACTTCGGGTGCTTGGACAGCGGCAGTATCTGCCGTTTGGGCAGTGGCACCTCTGAACTGGGAGCGACAAAACACTTGAAGTGCTCCGGCAAGCGTTTCACCTCAGCGACATTTCATGACATTTCGTCAGTTGGTACCACTTTGTGATGTCAGACTCGTGCTGAAACGGACCGCAGTCCTTTCCGCTGTGTGGAGCTCTGGTCAGGCCAAAGATTCAGCGTCAAACTATGTAATTACTTCGCATGTTTAAGATGTCGCTTTTGGCATCAACATGTCGAAACTAAATGAAATTGATCTTTCCTACCGAGTTCAGCAAGCACCACATGGAGATGCACATTGAACTCCCGTGTGACCAACCTATGCGGGTGGAAAACACATGCAACGGGGGTCCAAAAGTGGCCCTATGGTCACGCATCCCCCGAATTTCCAGGCACACTAGGCATGCCTCAACGAGATGGGTAAACTGTGTGGGTCAACAACACCTCGCCTCGGTGCAGAAACAACACTCTGAAGGACCTTTTAGTGTCTAGCAAACTGACTAAAACCACATGGCCAAAAAACTCCAGAGCAAAACACTAAACACATCTACGTTGACAAATTCCCTTGCCATTGTTTACCAGACAAGATGCAAACCCCTTCACCATACCACAAATATAATAATACCCTCTTTGTGCCGCAAACTCACCCGAAATTTAGTTTTCCTTCTTTCGTGGGATCCAAAATTATTCTGGAAAGAGCAAAACATGTAACAAAAAATCACAGCTCTGCGGCACATGAATCTTGGTGCATTTGTGTGGTGAATTGCGGAGAGTCATGATGTAACTGCAACGGAGCATGCCAACCCTTTCAACGCCATACCACTTGTGATTACCCTGCCATACCCTGCCAAAGATCAATCTCAACAAGTTGCCATGCTTTACCGTCCCAAATTTTTTGGCCCTCCAAAAATGCTATTCTTTCCTCCTGATTTTGAATTTCCTCGAGGAATATCATGGTTTAGTATTGGATCTATTCGTTTTGGGCGCTTGTTGGTGGTTGATTTTAAAACTTGATCAAAACCAATATACAAGAAACCCTCAAACCAAAAAAAATCGCGTATAATGCTTTTAGTTGCTTTTAAACAATTGCAATCACGCACCTTCTTGGCTGAACGCCCCCTTGCACCGAACCCATTGTGCATTGGTATGCCTCACTATCACGCATCTTCCCCGGTGTTGCAAGTGCTTCCCCTCATCACAACACCACACCGCCCTCATAGCGCACCCCATTCTTTGAATACCAAGCAAAGTATCCCGGCAAGAGACCCCAAACAGTGTGGGGGAGTGGGGGATAATGTCCCATAATGTTGATGATGATGATGATGATGATGATGATGATGATGATGATGATGCTGATGATGATGCTGATGATGATGATGATGCTGATGATGATGCTGATGATGATGATGATGCTGATGATGATGCTGATGATGATGATGATGTTGATGATGATGATGATGATAGTGTTGCGGGCGATGATGTTGAGGATGGTGAGCTGCAGGAGGATGATGTTGATGATGATGCGGTTGAGGATGATGATGTTGATGTTGCGGAAGATGAGGTGGAGGTTGATGATGTTGAGGATGATGAGGAAGATGATGATGTTGCGGATGATGACGGACCGATCCCAAGCCTGGGATCCACACTTTGTGCAAGCCTGCGCAGTCGAAATGCTCTTGGACCCTTTACAAGAGCCACTTTGCGCGAGAATTCACAAGTAAAATGCCACAGACCAAGACCGCGGACCACACTTTGTGCGAGCCTGCGCAGTCGACATGCACTTGGACGTTTCACAAAAGCCATTTTGCGCGAGAATTTACAGGGAAAATGCTGGGGCCCACGATGGCGAGGCAGACTTTGTGCGAGCCTGCGCAGTCGAAATGCACTTGGACATCTCACGAGAGCAACTTTGTGCGAGAATTTACAAGTAAAATGCCGCGGACCAAAATGTGCGAGCCTGCGCAGTCGAAATTCACGTCAACACTGCACAAGAGCCATTTGATACGAAAATTTACAGGTAAAATGCCGCTGATCAAGCACCGGCCTTTGCTCTTACCGTAAGAACCCCGCAGTGTGGACACGCTGTTTCGGGAAAAAAGGTTCCTTTTCGAGGGTTGCACGTTTTCAAACAGAGAACATGCAACCAATTCAGCCGATTCTGCTTGTCAAAAATCAAGTATACCACCTATAGCAAAACATACTAATCCCATGGTTTCTCAGCTTTGCTGCTCCAAAATCAAATTCCGAAACTTCGACAGACTTGGAAGACTTTTTCCATGTCGAGATACCATCATAGTTCACGGATTCAATGAAGATCTCCTTCTTGCTGATGGTCAGATCGTAGAAGCCATACTGGGCCTCGCCATACCAGTCCTTCGCCGAAGGGAAAGAAACCGCCTTTTGGGACTTCTCAAAGTTCAAACGGTAGTATGCTTATGCAAATATATTTTATTATATATGTATATATATATATATGTATATTGGAAAAATACATATACACCATATCTAAAATTATATCCAATGTTCAACCGGAAATTTGAACATAAACAGATGTAAATGACAATATTCATGTCAAAATATGGGGTGCAAATCAAACCGAGAAAGAAAAACACACACAGTATATATAGGTATATATACACATACACTGAGTGCCACCCAATGCCTGTAACAGCCAGCAACGGGTTTCCTTGCTTGGAGGAGCAGAAGCAAATCAGGTTTTCTTGGTTGCCAATCTTCTCAATTCCAAGGAAATTTTGGAAAGCGCTGATTCAAATTGTGTACTTGATTCTGGGTTTGCAACATTTTGGATCTTCCCTTTTGGATCCCATGTTGTATTTTATGTGTAGCACTGTCCACACCAATGAAATTCTGGGTGTCACTGCAATGCTTTTGGTTTACGAAGATTGTTTATGATTTCGTTTCAGGAGAAAAATGCAATTTTTTGTCCGATAGCCTGACAGTCTCATACCTTCTCCCGTTGGGGATTCGTTTTCGGTCGGCAGCCTGACGCGCGCTTGTTTGTTGGAAACGATTTTCTTGGACGGAGGTGTTTTCATGTCTCACCATGCTTGGTGTTCTGTTCCTAAACCCTAAATTCTAAACCGTAAACTTAATTTTAATCCCCAGGCCGCAAATCCCTCGAGGTTCAATACTTTTGACGCGCACAAATACATGCAAAAAGAGAAAAAAATCAATGACCTTTCACGGCCTCTTTGGTTCGACTGCGTGTTTTTTTCACTTTTTCTCGTGCTTTTTCTGGTGCTCTTTTCGTGCTTTTTTTGCCGACCGCCTGATAAAAATAAAGAAAGATACACAAAAAAAACACCAGAAAAAGCACCAGCAAATCACAATCTTTGTGTTTTTTCTTTTAATTTTCTGGATCTTTCTCGTGCTTTTTCTGGTGCTTTTCTCGTGCTTTTTCTCGTGCTTTTTCTTGTGCTTTTTCTCGTGCTTTTTCTCGTGCTTTTTCTCGTGTTTTTTCTGTTTTTTTCTGGTTTTTTCTGGTGTTTTTTCTGGTGCTCCGGGATGGCTGCGTCAAGGTGTCTTGAAAGGTACTTGTTTTTCAGTTATGTCTTGTGATTCTGATTGTGGTTTGCAAGTCATCGTTGGCAGATCGCATTGGAACTGCTACATCAAGGATGCGGTTTGAATGTGCACGAAGCATTGTGATTTTTCGGGTACACGGAAGTTCCCTTGCGGAGAAAAGTTGGCTCGCATGCGCGACGGGGTTAGGCGTCGCCGCTTTGCCGTGGAATCTGTTTCGAACTGCGCGCGTGTAACTGAGGGTTCCAAGTGACTTTTTCTAGTCTCACTTTGTGCATTGGAACTGCTGCATCAAAGCGATGCGTTCTACAGTAGTGTGTTGCAATTCTATTGTGTTGTGCCGTTCAGTTTGCGCAGATCGCAGCGGAATGGCTGCAGCAAGGTTTCTTGCTGCTGCGGCTGCGTGCGGGATACCATTGTGTTTAGCACCTGAGAATCGTAAATCGTATAGCAGTCGCTGCATGAAGGTTGCGAGCGGTGCCTAAGCAGCAGATTTTTCTCCATTTTGGCGAAGATGATTTTCCTTTAGCAAAATCCTTTTAAAAAGCGCTTCAAGATCGTGTTTTTTCCGTTTGGGCGTCGAGATCAGGTTTTGGAGCTGCCATTTCTGTAGCCGTGGTGCGTCATTCTGTTTGAATTTGCAACTCAGTGTTAGCAGATCGCAATGGAATGGCTGCGTCAAGGTTCCTCGCTGCTGCAGCTGCGCGCGGAATACTTTTATGGTTAGCATCTGAGAATCGTAAATCGTATTGTAGTAGCTGCATGAGGGTTGCGAACGGTGCTTTGGCAGCAGATTTTTTTGTCCATTTTGGCGCATCCTGTGTAGCAGCTTCTCTGTGTAAAAGCTTGCTGTGTGCAAAAGCTTCTGTGTGTAAAAGCCTCTCTGTGCAAAAGCTTGCTCTGTGAAAAAGCTTGCTCTGTGTAAAAGCTTGCTCTGTGTAAAGCTTCTCTGTGTATGAGCTTGCTGTGTGAAAAAGCTTCTGTGTGTAAAAGCTTCTCTGTGAAAAAGCTTCTGTGCGTAGAAGCTGAGAAGAGTTGACAAGAGGTGAGAAGGGTTGAGATGAGCTGAGAAAGAGGTGAGATGAGTTGAGCGCGGGTGAGAAGAGGTGGGAAGAGTTGAGAAGAGGTGGCAAGAGGTGAGAAGAGTTGAGAAAAGGTGGGCAGAGGTGAGAGTCGTTGAGAAGAGTGGGGAAGAGGTGAAAAGAGTTGAGCTGAGGTGGGAAGAGATGAAATAAACGTTGAGAGCTGTTGAAAAGAGCTGTGAGAATTGAGAAGAGCAGAGATGGTCTGAGAAGAGCTGAAAAGTGATGGTCACAATTGAAAAGGGTGAGGCAAAAAGAGGACGAATTCACAGAACAGAGTTGAGAAGCTGTGAGGGTCCGCTGCATCTCCTATGGGCAAACCTTGTCTTTGGATCCTATAGCGTCACAGTCCTTAAACCTGGAAACTTCCGCCACCCGCCTTGCGCGGGTTCTACTTGTATCATATCTATACCTATGGCTTATGATGCTTATGGGAGAAACTTCAAAAAAAGATACAAAATCAGATCCACAGGGAATTGGCATCCTCGGTGTGGTCTGGATCTGGTGTTGCCTCAGAGGTAATACCACCCCCTCCGCCAGTGACGATACAGGTGATGCCCATGTGGTTCTTGGCGAAGTCATCGGGGAACCACAGCTCTTGGTCGTGGCGGTGCCCAGTGATCAACAAATCCAATCCCATGTTGGCCAAGGTCTTGTAGAAACCTGCAGGTGAACCAGGTGAACATTTCAAGATAATCTTTGCACTTAGCTTTATGATATTTTATGATGGTTTGATGTTTAGGGAGCTTTAGGGTACTATCCAACATGTAACATCCCTTCAATTCTCATCTTTGGTCATCTTTGGTCATCTTTGGTCATCTTTGGTCATCTTTGGTCATCTTTGGTCACTCAACTTTTCGTCTCCCCCACCTTGTTCATGACCACAAGGGAAATGGGTCACGGCAATCTGCCAGGTGGCCTGACTTTTTGGCAACAGCTGGCTGACCCACTCCTTCTGCTCCGCCCATAGAGCTGCGAACCAACCGGGGCAGCTGTCCACTGAGACGGGGCCATCGGCTGCAGCACAGGTGGCCGAGGGCTTGTTGTTCTTGCGCGAACACATGTTGTGATTGGGATCCTCCTGGGAAAAACCACCGATCAAGGCACAAGGACAAGAGAAACTCAACAAAAAGGGGGAAATTTACGCAAATTCAAGGCATAACACCCTGATCTGCAGCAAATTCTGAATGTGACTTACCACTTCCAAAGCACATCACACGAGGACCCCTAGGAAAAATAGGATCCCTGCCTCTGGCGGTTTGGCGTCCACAAAGTTGGAATCCAAAAAGTAGTAGTCCACGTCAAAACCTGAGCCACTGATCACTGGGCACCCCAAAATTGTCACCAGGGTACAACATATCATCATCCCATGTCAAAAATGATATACTGTATATATATATATATAGATAGATAGATGGATGGATGGATGGATAGATAGATAGAGTCACAATAGTTCCTACCCAAAGCGCATCTTTTTTGACCCAACATGACAACACAAACGTGGGCTGCGAGAAACCCAAATCCGCATAGACCACTGAGGTGGTGTAGTAGGGCGCGGGCATGACCCATCGGTCGCTGGCCCAGGTGTAAGACATCTGCTGGTCCCAACCTGGGTGCCACTGCACTGCCATGCTGCCATGCTGGAGCCACAAGACGAATTAAAGGACCGGATAACCCCACAAGTCAACTTCTTCCTAAAATGAGCTTCAATGGTTTCAGCGGGGACAGGGAAGGAAGGAAAGACAAAGGAGGTGGTGAAAGATCGTGTATGTATGTAT
>Ga0126342_10011405_pt1 | contig 15878 bp, 15 predicted proteins | sample Cyp1metagenome_FD_92528 | JGI IMG/M metagenome (GOLD analysis project Ga0126342, IMG submission 92528) | Coral microbial communities from Lord Howe Island, Old Settlement Bay, Australia - Cyphastrea 1 metagenome | ecosystem: Host-associated > Invertebrates > Cnidaria > Coral ... | reverse complement strand
TGTAATGTATGTATGTATGTATGTATGTATGTATGTATGTATATGTATATATATATATATGTTTTTATTTTTTATTTTTATATGTATGTATACAAATGTTGAAATAATTATATATATGTATATAGGTATATATATATATATATATGTATAAATATATGTGTACATTTGTATATATATATATATTTATGTATATATATATATGTGTACATATATAAGTATATATAATATATGTGTATATGTGTCTATAAATGTTTATGAATGTAAATACATGTAAATATATGTACATATATGTGTATATATATATTATTTCATATTTATACATATTTTTTAAATGTGTTATATGTGTATATATGTATATATTTATTTTGCTGTATATATATATGTGTATTTGTATATATATTTTTTTTGCAAATGTATATATATATAATTATATATGTGTATATATGTATATTTGTAAACTTGTGTATAGATGTTTTTTGTACTTTTACAATGTGCCTATGTGTAAAATACATATTCATGGTTATGACTATCTGTGTGCGTATTTATGCGTATATCTATTTGTATATCTGCAGGTTGTTATTGCATATGCCTGTGCACATATGAATATGTATATATATATATATATTACTGTTATATTTACGTATGCTGTATTTGTATCTGTACCTTTATCCATTTTTTTCTTGATTGGCATCACTTTTTCATGGATCTGCACCAAGGCGGATGACCGAGACCCAGGCTGATTGGTATGGGAACTGGGAACTACTTGGTTTGGTTGCAACTAACTTTCAGATGATGCGAAAATTTGGATGCACTTTGATGTAGTTCCTTTTTCGTCCTGGTTATTAATGTTGTTTCAATTTAATCGGAGGTGCCAGGACATCATTTTTGCAGAGTGGTGCAGTGCAGTGGCTAATACGAGAGATGAAAAATCGAAGGGTTTAATGCTATATTTATACAAACGGGGAAACCTTTCTGAAGTGGAAATCGGAAACCCCAAATTTCCCAGTGCTGTTTGCTCTTAAAAGCCATTTCGGTCTCTGTCGCCAGGTTTGCTAGACGTCGATGAACCGGAATGCGCCACCCGGCAGTAAACTGGAGCATGCTACACGTCGATGAACCAGGTTTCCTTCATATTTCCTCTACAAATATGTTTTGTTTTTGGGGTCAACCACCATTTGACCAAAAAAGTGATGAGTTCAGCCGATGACAATGTGAAATAGAAGGACCTGTGCATCAAACCCTTGACCAGGGGGTGTGTACAGCAGTCACCTTGGAGATCAGCTGCGGGCAGTTGCTGCATTGCAAGGAACTACAACATCCGTGAAAGAATGGCAAACCGATTTGAGGTGCCATCGGTCGCGACCGCAGTTTCACCACTGCAAATGGGTTTGACCAAAAATAGGATACCCCCAACCCAATGATTTATCAACATTATCCCTCCCCATTAAAGTGGTCCCCATCTCCAGACACATCCACGTTGTTGTAGTTGCACTAAATTCCTGCGGTTTTTACAAGTTCCGTGAGGGTGACCAGCTGTATTGACTAGGATCGCGTTTCTGTGGATGGCTCAAGCTTGGCGTAGGGAAGAAAACAAGGCGCAACAGAAAAGTGTCAGGTTGGAAGTCTTCTGATCAATGGAGGGTAGCAAGATGTGACAGTCTTTGGAAAGATGATCCAACATTCTCCCCGACGGTTGCAGCAAAATTCCAAAATTCTGAGTGTTTCTAGTACCAGTCTCCTGTTTTTTTTTCCCTCCATTTTGGTGCCTCAAAAACGTGGCCCCTTGGGATTCACCGGGTGCCATGGTGCCTGCCATGTTCTCCACCAGTGTGCTGGAGCGCCGCAAGTCACTGGACCCAGAGATGGTGCGGCAGCTGGAAGTCAGCGAGGGCATCTTCGTGGATAAGGAGAATCGGCCACCGAAGGCTGGAAATGGAGCCATCAAGGAAGCTGTGAAGGTGAAGGTGGGGGATGGCTATGGATTGGGTGGGTGGTTTGTCCAGTTTTTTTTTCGAACCTTTAGGGCTATTTTCATGGGGATATTGTTACGCTTGTTGTGTGTACCACATTTTCAGAACACATTTGATTTGGAGAGTGGGGTGGTAGCAGGGTCCAGGGTGGTGGGAATCAGTTTCAGAGTGGAAAAGTCAAGTAGAGGCTGAGAGAGCAAAAGATGAATGGGATATTTTTTTATCTTTTGGATGCCATCAGGAAGGTCAAACTCCGCCATTGGAGAATGGAATCAGTGGCCCCAGCATGGATGGGTCAAAATCGCCTAAGTTTGATGTTTTGAAGTGGCTTAAGGTTTTTGGAAAGAAAGGTACAGCCCCCCTTGGTCAACCCCAACCCTGATGGCTTTGCGATTTTCTTCTCTTCATAATGGGCTTGATGGAACATGTCCAGCCAATCCGCGGTTCCAAATTCTAAAATCCACTTTCCTGCCCAACCTTTGATGTGTTTATGGGACCAAATTCCCTTCCCAAGACATGAAACATGAGCTTGATGGTTTACTGTGCCAGAAATCACTCAAATCACTGGTTCTCAAGGTATTTTGGATTCATCCCTTCAGCATCATTGCTATGAAAATTGCCACAAGTCAAATCATGTTAAATCCAAATCCCAATTTTGTCTCCGTAAATCCCCAGACCCGCCAGGATCTGGGAGACTGGTGGCTCCAGCAACGTCGTGTGGACGAGTTGCAGCAGCAGCAGAGCTTGGAGGAGCGCCGGGTCAGTCGTGATGGAGCCAAGGGCCAGTGGCAGAGACGTTGCGAAGAGTTGGAAGCGGAGAGTCAGGCACCGCGGGATGGGTCAGATATGGGGGGGCTTAAAATGGGGGATGCCCAAAAACATCCAAAAACCATAGGTTTCAATACTAAAATTTGGTCTAATGACCCCATTGTAGGAAACCTTCACATATGATGCATATTTGCATACTGACATTGATGCCCAGGTACATTCAGAGTTACAATTGTTCATTGTGTTTATGTTGAAATATATATACCTGTAACCCCAAAGAAGAAGCGGCAAAAATGAATGGGACCATGCGCTGGTCGGGGATGAATCCATCCTGCTATAAATACCAGTATTTTTGGTGTGCAAAACCAGGGTGAAAAAGTGGTCCCCTAGCAGCAGATTTCTGGTGCCCAGCTCGATTGATCCAAATCTGTGTGTTTCTTGCCAAATTTAGGATGCGAGTGAATCCGACATCATTGCTACCAAGTAATATGGTAGAAATCGTTGGCGGACTATACCCCTTAATCCCAGCCCACTAATACTAAAAATCCCCTAGAACCGATGGTTTAATAGGGGATTTCCACTTATTTGGGACCATTTACAGTAAAGGGTGTTTAAAAATTAGGGGGATGGGATTAGAAATGAACCTTTCGGGGTTTCGATTCACTGGAAATCTACACCATTCGACACAAGGCCCAAGCCAAAGAGCTATCCCAGTTGAAGGATCAGCTCAAGAGGGAGGAGGAGCAGCGGAAGGTGCGGGAGCTGCCATGTTCCAAAGGTGGGGAAACTCGAGGAATATCCACCCAAATTAGATAAGATTGTTTTTTTTGTTGTCTGATTTGCCAGACATCAACTTTGTGATTGACCAATGAATGTAATGAATGGTAGAAGTGGAATCTCAGTGCGGAAATAGTAGGGAAGGTCAACGGGATCAACTTTGTAGTTACCGTGGTATATATGGGCATGAACCAAGGCGCATGCAGCCCCTACCAACAGTGGGACTCACAAGTAGGATGGTTTCGATCTCTCAACATCAATGGATCGAAATTGAAATGGTTTGGAGAGCCCAGTAAATCTCACGAGTTTTTTTTTAAAAGTACCAAAGATTTCATATCCCAGAAAAAGGTCATTATTCCAAGCACATGGGCTGACACAGCTTGAACACACGACCAAAAGCGAAACACAACACCTCAACTTAAGGGGAATCACAAGTTGACGCCTCAACTTTTGGGGTCTCAAAATTTCAGATGTCCCAACAAAAACCATCCCCAGCGGTCCAACAATTCGCACTTGGATGACTGTCGTATTCGGCTTTGGCGGTAATAACCCTGGTTTCCCATACCTCCCCGCAGGAACCAAGGCATCCTAAGGCCTGATCCCTATTGGATCATCCCAGAAATTGTAATGACCCGGTTTACCAAGTCCCCTCGGAGTTAGCCCACGAATTCCTGGGGTCCCGTTGACAGGCTCAAGCTGAACGCTTCCAGCTGATCCTCAAAGGTTCCGAGGCTGTGGATCGTCTCGCAGGCGAGACTGGAAGCCGTTGACGCCAAGTGACACCAAGTGGCATTTCTGACCTTGTGTAACTGTTATAACTTGATGCAACTTGTGTATTCGCCTTGTATCTTGTTGTTATGGCAGCACCAACTCATCAGTCGGGTTGGACAACAATGTAAATAGTCACAGTTTCCAATTGCATCGACTCATTTGGACAAGGCTTGCAGAAGCTGCAAGAGCAAATGCAGAAGCTGCAAGAGAAGTCTTCTATGCAAGAGGACCAGTGACATCCAGTGACCAGCAGTGGTTCTGGTTGTAGTTGCGTGGTTGTCCTTATGAGATTCTTGCGTTGATTTTTGTTTGGCAATCTACTTGGGTTGAAATCCAGCTCCTAAGATATTTTGCCATGCGGAAATCAGAAACTCACCGCCAATCACTGCTGCTTCAACGATAGACCACTCTTCCAGGAAGAATTGGAAGCCTTGACCAGGTGTGGGCACTTGTTTGGACTGTGCAGGTTATCAGACTGGCCTGGCTTGGAAGTGGTGGAAGGGATGAGTTTTTGTGGATTGCAGTCTCCATTGCTGGTTGTCAGGGTCCACAGATACCGAAAGTTGAGTTGCGGAGTGTCGAGTGTCCGTTTCGGTGGGACTGACAGGCGCAACATTCCACCCCATTTTGCAACATAGCTGGTACACCTGTCCTCAGGACAAAGAAAGACGCAGAACAGCGTAGCCTGCATAGCCTCTGTACGCAGACAGATGCTGAAGAATCTGAGGTGGAGTTGGGCACTGGCGGTTCATCTAAGTGGAGATTCCATTAGACTTAATTGCTTGTAAAAGATCCGCAGATTTCCAGTTTTTGCTGATTTTCAACATTGGCAGGCTGTGGTCCATCAGCTGCAGGAGGAACGTGCCAGGGGAGCTTCCAGTTGTGGGGAGGGTGACTGGTTGGTACCGTGAAAGTCTTTCCCTTCACCAAGAAAGCATCCCTTGATTTTCACGGCAAGTTACTTTTTTGCCATCAAAAGATCACTCTATGCGGTTTAATTTTCACTTCGTTGGAAAGATATCTAACATTTGCCATGCTCAGTCGTTTATGGTTCTAAGATGGGACCTTGAGATTTCGGGTATTGTCTCACAAACGAGGGGGATGGAGTCCTGTGCATGATATATGATTGTGGGGAGATGAGCTCGAGCAAAGCCAACTTGGAAAAAGAATGCATTTGCATCTGCATGCGTGTCGGACAGAGTAAATGATTATATAATATTATAATATATTATATATGTATGTATATTATGTATTCTTCACAAACATCTTTGATTGCCCTGCATTGGAGGCCATTTCGCATTCCACATTTGTTTCAGGCCATGGCTTGTCTCACAATGGGGTATACTCCAGAAACATCCATGGGGTGTGTTGGGGTTCAATCCCACATCGTTTTTGATGACGATTTCCTATAGCGCGTTCGGTAGGAGCTGAAGACTGTGAAGGCAGAGGCTGAAGTACGTACAAAGTGCTACCGTCAGGTGCCTGAACTTGAGTTGGGCAAAGGCAATTCCAATGTTTTTCGTTGCGTGCTTGTCAAATAGACAGAAATCAGAAACTTGACATTTGGCAAATTAACCGCTTAAGCGAGACTTAGATCACATTTGCATCATTTGCAATTTTGAAGATCACGCCTAAGCTGTTCATTTCAGTACCATGGGGATAAATTCTCACCTCTTCACCATTCCCGCCAGCTACAAATTCGGTTCTTCTCAAGACCAGGAAATGGCTAGTCTATTATCTATCCATCTATTTGTAATATACGTATGTATATATATATATTATATTACACACATTAGATACAACAATTGCAGCAGCATAGACCCCAAATAGCAAGAACGTATATTGGGTCTCTGTGGTGACGTATCAGATGTGGACATGTCTTTTTGCACTGGGTCTTTCACTGCAAGCTGTGGCCATAGACCTGAGACAAGACAGGGACAGCTGAGAAGTGGTGAGTGAAACGAGCAATACATAGCTGCATTCAGTGATGTTGCCAAGCGAGACAAGCAATGAGTGTTGTTGGATGTTGTTGGTGTTAGCGCGTATCAGTTGCATCATTGCAAGATTGCAAGATTGGCAGCAAAAAGGCCCGCAGTAGGTTGTGTGTTCCTACGCGCCGGAAGAAGTCTGCGAGGCAAAGAGACCACAGAGAGTTAGTCGTGACGGTGTCGCCGCAAGCTCTCAAACAATGAAAAATGCGACGCGCGAAGGTCAAAAATGCTAATTTCACGCGCGCCGCCAAACTTCCCTTTGATCTTCCTCTTCGCCGCCTGTTCCGCCCCCGCCTCCTCCCCCTGTCTCCCCTTGTTCCCTTAATCGAATACCTACAGGTTGCATTCCTGCACGCCTCCCCTGTTCCCTTTTTTCGCCTTGTTACCCCAAATACAATCCAAAAAAACACTTGTTTTGCAGTTTGCAAAACTTCTTGGCAAACAAAATGGCAGCGGCAGCCAAGAGCAGCCGAGAACGAAATCCACCAGAAAAGGGGCAATTTGGGAGACAGCTTCGGAGACAAGGCGGTAGCGGCGGCTAAGAGCGGTTTTAAAGCGAAATTTCACAAGGGAAAGACAATAGAAAAATCTGGGAGAAAGGGGGAGCGGCAGAGACAATTTGAGAAGGCGGAATCAGCCACCAGCCCATTGAAAAGCAAGAATTGCTGCAACGGACGGTATTTGGAAAAATATGATATGGTGTATATTTGATACGCATCATTTTACAAGGGCAGTTACAATGACAAACATTTCATATCATTTCATACATCATAAATGAGTATGGTAAATTGGCATTGCGTGTAAAATGAGTCGCAGGTGCAGGAGGAACTACAACGCGAGTGCGATACCTGGCAACGCCGGGCTCAGGCCCTGGAGGTGGTGCCAAAAAGTGAAGGCACGGGCCCTTGGGGATGGTGGTGGGAAACATCACCAGGAACGGTGTGGATTTGATGATTTACATGATAATATACGTGATGTATATGTATTTATGATTCTGCTATGCATCGTTGCATATTTATATACACATAACACACACACACACGTGTATATATATACATATATGTGTATAAATATATATATATACATATATATATATATATATACATATATATATATATATACATATATATATATACATATATAGATATACATATGCATGTCCATGATGTTCATGAATGTACATAGTCTCTTTTTACATATGTGAAACGTGTCTACACAAAATATCAAATTATATAGGATGCAGACACTCTGTATGGTATATGCTAATGTATATATAATCTGCTGGTATCAATGGTCGGGGTGGCAGAAACAAGGTTTTGAATTCCATCCCCAACAAGTGGATTCAGCACTAGTTAAGAAACATTGGACACACAAATTTCTACTTTTATTTTTAAACAGGTATTGAGTGTGTGAATATGCACGCAAATAAGGGTATTACTGAATTGGAGAGACAAACAGCAGCTTGGGATGGCGGCTAAACGAACTGCTCATGGTCTCTGCCACGAGAAGGATTTACTTTAGAGGGTCGTGACATAGGAGAGGTCTCACATTCAAGGACTAAATGGAAGGGTGATGTCGTCTCCGTCTATGACAATTATCAGGATGGAATTGGTCAGATTCATTTTTAGACCTGTGCAGACTGAGATAAATGCAAATGGTTATACCTCTTCAAGAAGATGTGGGGTGAGGAAACATATCGTGCTCCCCGAAATCACTACATTTATACTACTCACCACCCCTTTGTGGGTCCATTGGTATCCCAGTTTCGACCCATAAAAATTATTTGATAAATAACTCCAGTCAGGTAACTGAAATGGAATTACTGTGCCATATATTGCCATACTCTGATGATATATACAGTATGTATATATAAATATATACATACATATTGTGTATGTATACTGCGTATATCCATACATAAGCAAATGAATAGATAAACAAGTAAATGAATAAATATACATAAATATATTGTTATTGTCATTATTGTTATTATTATAATTGTATATGTGTGTATGTATATATATATATAAATATGTGTAGATTTGGAGTGTTCCCTTGCATAAGCCTTCCACATTTCTTTTTTGCCAGTGGGCCAGGCTGCAAAGCCTGTGAAACCCTTCTTGCCGAAGGGCGAGAGCTGAGTAGCACTGTCGCCATGTTGAAGGAGACGGTTGAACCGAGCGGTGCTCCATGCTGAAATCAAAAAAAAAACTGGTAAATCTGCAAAGCACCTGAGCACCTGATGGAGATGGTGCTGATCGTGCTGTCTTGAGCCCACAGGAGCAGTGCGAAAACCTGGAGGCGGAAACCTTAGAAAGAAGGTCCAATCTGATGTGGACATGTTCCATAATTTGGGTCTTTCCGTTGCATTCCGCTTCAGTTGCAGGTCTGAAACTGAAAGAGCCTACGGCATAGAAAATATCATCGTTGTCTTCAAAGGGAACCCTTGCAAGATACAGATTTCCTTGGGAGCAAGCGGAAATGATAAAGGGTGAAGCCAAGAATAGTACCTCAGTTTTGCGATTTTTTGACTCCTTTTGGAGTCAAACAATCATTATCTCCACTTTGAGTGAACGTAACTTACCTTGGTTTGTGAGGTGGATCTTTGAATAGGGTATCCCTAAACAGGGAACTTCGTCTATTTCAAGACGCCAAATCATCCGAGTTTGCCGAGGTCGAAAATCAAAGCCTCCGCAGCAAGGTGGATTCGCTTCAGGACTGGCAACGGAGACATTTGCCCTGCGGTTTGGTGTGAATTTGAAATACAGTTGGATGGCCAACATGCGATGCAAGACTGGGAATAGTGTCCCGTAATTCATTTAGAGCTGCCTATCATTTTCCTCCGATTTGGTGATTTGGAGCCAGGCTTCTTCTGTTGTCTGACACTGCCAAAACCGATGAAACAGCCAAGTCTATAGGTCCGGAAAGGGGAACCCGACCATAGCCCGTGAATAAGTCTGCATCAGGAATTCAACAGTTTCTTCTCTACCATTCATAAGACGAAACCAGCCTCTTTTTCGTGGGAAGAAGCGCTTTCAGCCTGAACCAGCCCTTGATGGTGTGGTGCTGCAGGAGAATTTGGAGTATGTCTCCTCCTCTCACGCCGAGTTGGCTGGTCACGCCAATCACCGCCAGAAAATTCGCCACACCATTCAGCTGAAGACGGACCGGGACAATACACGGGAGGAGATGCTCAGCTGCGATACAAAATCTATGATATCTGGGGATGGTATTGCTTGGGAACATGGAAGGGAAACCTGACTTCTATGTGAGTCTTCCAGGAAGTAAGGATTGCTTGATCTTGACTGGGAAGGATGATGGTGAGGCCCCAAAGTCACATAAATCAGCCGGTGAACTTCGCACAAGTCGCTGCAATGAGGAACTTCAGGTTGAAGCAGCGGATCCGTCAGCTGGAGGCACAAGCTCACTGGAATTCAAGACATTTCCATTGTTTAAGCTTGGTTTTTTTCAAAGCATATAATTGTTGGGATATTTGGTGTAAACCTTGCGGTCTATAGTTTGGAATGGACAAGATGGGTTGCCCTGTTGTTTGGTGAAACATTTGGTATTTTCTCTTTGGGTTATTGAACTGCCATGGTCGGTGTAGTGAAATCTCGTGAGTGTTGGCTTCAGGCTGGCAGGAACAGCCAGGGGATCATCAATGCCGTGGCTGGATTTTCTGGAGCTGGGGGAGTTTCCCTATACGTGGGCATGTGAATGGGAAAATCATCGACCTAAATGTTGTCATGTTTGACTGCCAGAGGGTATTTGTATTTGGGATGCATGGTTTGTCGCATCAAATCTGGTGGTTTCGCGTAAATTTGTCCTTGCACCAATCCGACAAACAATGGAGATATACGGGTGTGTGTGTGTCAACATGGAAGATGCGGGCATGCAGGCTCCGGTTATATATTCTTAATATGTCATCAACCAACAAAGTGGAGGGATATAGCCAGCAAAGAACGGGAGATATCCAGCAAACATGACAAGGCCAACACGAGTTGGGACGTGCTAAACAAAGTCGGAAATAATTGGCAACATGAAGATACAAAGGGCAAAGACGTGGATGGTGTATATATAGCCAAAGAATGCCAAAGGCTAGTTGGACGAGATAGACTTTGAATCATTTGGATATTTCGGGCCACGTTTCAGGTACTACCTGCCAAATATAGATGAGGCTTCAGCGATATACATGTCCACCAAGGAACACATGTTTGGTTTTTGTTACTGACCAGTGACCGTCCTTTTTTTTGGGAAACGAATTGTCGGAAGATGGCCCTGCTCAAAGTAGTCTCCAAAACATTGTTTTTTTTGTCTCTTTGTTTTCTTGGGCAGGTTGCATGTAAAGGATTCTCACAAAAATAAATTTGTTATGAGCAGCAAACAACTGTCAGTTCCAAGAAAGTGAAGGATATCATGTCTCAAGAATGGCAGAACTTTTCTGCGCTCACAACTGAAACCCTTCAGGAGCCACACCTGATCCAAAGACGCCGACAGCGTCGCAGCGTTCAAAGTCTGGATTCAGGCGGAAGGGCAGGTTGTTCTGCGATGCATCTAAGATAATACACTCCAGAAATCACAGGCTTCGATGTAGTCCGGGCTGGAGCTGAAAAACCAAATTTAATCATAATTGATGGTGTTTTTTTGTTTTGTTTTGAACCTTAGCAACCCAGATCGGACCATTCTTAACAAGATCCGGAGCAGAGTGGATTCGAGACAGCAGGTATAGCAGCAAAAAAAGGTAGTATTCAGGTAGGAAGCAAATTAGGGACTACAATGTACGATGACAGTTCTGTGTTGGTCATATATGTATGTAGTATGTAGGTAGTATATAGGTAGCATGTAGGTATAATACGGAAGTACGCAGTTCGCAGTTCGCATATTACTATTTTATAGTTGGTTATGTGGCAGTGTGTCAAAACCTTGTACCCTTGGTGAACATCAAAATAGCTGGTAAGTGGATGTTCATCCCCCTAAAAATGGTATTAATAGGTATTGATCCATAGCCATTTCATGTTATGTCTATATCTCGTGGCTTGTTGCATGTACTGTAGCACATATAGCCCCCACCTTGCCAACTGGAGATGCCAAGCTCTGCAAATGCAGGCAGCCACGCTTTAGCGGTTTGGAAACGAATCGAGATGCAAAGGCCAATGGATTGGTGGAGGTTTTCCATGGCACATTGTTTGGAACCTTCTGAGACGACACAAAGCATATTATTTTGAATAAAAAGTGGCATGGCCATCATGGCATCCGGACTACTTGGGTCTGTTCTAGATAAAGCAGTAGAGCATACTATTCGATCTACTTGGCATCTCTCTAGTATATACGGACACTTTCTGGTGATTTACAGAAGGCACGCGACCCTTGCCAGAACAGGCAATCAAGGTGATGATTTGATCTTCATCGCAATTTCTAGGAGGTTCAAATTTTTGAAGGCACTGAGGAGTTCGGGTAAAATCAGTACCTATTCTGCAGTATGATCTAGGGGATTGCAACTCACATCCAGATGATTTTGGGAAACTCGCACCATGACAGGAGATGATGAAGATTCAGCAACTGGAGCAACTTGGTGCGATGAAGGATTCGGGATTCCCAGACATTCTCAGAGTGACTGCCATTGTAGGGAAACCATGAATCATGTCACCATTTTTCTTAGGAATTCAGGTTGGAAAAGTGGGTCAAACCTTAGTTAGCCCTTTTCCAGGCGGGCCCCTTGAAAAGTCAGAATGCTTACCCAGAGGCAACATCATTTTTGCTGCAAAGTCTTTGGTTCCACTTTCGACTCAACATTGGAGGTGAATTTCCAAGAGTCGAAGCAAATGACATGTTTCTCCCTGTCCGTTTGGCCTTGGCAACCAGCACCAGGCACCAGTTGGAGAGGAACCGAAACAACGTGATGCATTTCCTGGTCCTCATTGAGCGAGCTGTGTTGGGGACCCTGTTGGGCCAAGTGACTGTTGAATGCGGACGTAGAATGGGGAGAACTGGTCATAGGAATAGTTTTCGGGCCTTATTATTTGTGATTTTGGTGACAGTGATACCAATATTTAGGATTATTTAGGTTGGATTTACTGACTGTGGAACAATGACGAGTGCTTGACTACTGGGATGCTGGTACAAGCAAGAAACAAAGGAGCAAAAATTGGGCCTACCAGCAGCAAGAGTTGAAGCCTAGTTCCTCCAGCAAAGGTGAGGGCTACAACCACCGGAAATGTGGATAGAACTAACAGAAATAAATGATGCGAGACACTCCAAGATTTTTGGGTTGGCCAGACATTGACGTTTGAAACCACCATGGTTTGGAAGATTGCCCTCAAACCTTTGGCTTCCTGGAAAACCCATTGTCAAATTTCAATCTAATAATATTGGTCGTGAAAATTAGAATGATTACCAGATATTTTGATTATGAAAAAATCCGATATATTTAATCTAGTCTATATCATAGTAATCTAATTTTCATATATGGTAAGGTTGTAAACCCAATGCCATGTTCTCTACCATGACTGGGGATGATTTTTACCACCTATTTAGTGCGTGATGTTGGGGATGGTTTATTATTGATTCATATCCCATTGATGTGGTAAACCCAATAATGAACCATCCCCAATATCACAAAAAAAATCACTAATAGTGGACCCCTATTCAGGATATTAATCGAATATCTATTGGTTTTAATGGGAAAAAACATTAAACAAATCAATGCTTGATTCCATTGCAGGGCACAGGGCGATGGTGCGGCCAGCGATGCTGCCACCTTACTGGGGGCCCTGCGATCCAGGTGCCGTGGCTGAACCTGAAATGATGGGGGTTCACCAGCAAAAATATGGGGATTGATTCATACAAGATGGGATTAATCTGTAGAAAACTGGGAGGTAACAATCAAACATTGATTATTTAACCTCTGAAAATTGGGGTTTAACCTACTGGAACTGGGATCCAACAACCTATATAGACCGCGGATTTACGCTGCGAAAATTCGAACTTGACCAACGAAAAGGGGGCTTTAACCCAGGATAGCAGACATTGAACCAAGAAATAGAAGTTACATAGCATAAGGATGAGGATTTCTTTTACTGACAAAACAGGCGATGTGTCATACTGAGGATCTTTGTGAAGCTGCTCATGCAACACGCATCCAGCATGAAATAATATGTTATATGGATCTGGGTCAAAATTGAAGGCGCAGGAAAACCATCGGACGGATTTGATCATTTTTGGTATCAACCATCGTCTTTCTGGTACCCAATGTCAACTCTTAACCCAAACAGTTTGGTTCCCTCCACCAAAGGTTCCTGAGCTGAGTTGGGCTTCAAGTCCGCTGGCAGAAATTGTGTTTGTGGCTTCCTTGGTATCCTCCGGATGATGGAGAAGAGTCTGAGGAAATTCGTAATTCAGGTTCTGCAAACCTGGTGCATGCGAAGGTGAAAGCAGCAAGAAGAGGCGATGTCAAATCAAGAACAAAAAAGCATTTGGAATTCCATGAAAAACAAATGTCACTTTTCGTTGGCACTTTTGGGCTTCGCCCAAAATCTATGACAGCTTTGACCCAGATCAGGTCGGTTTCTTCCATGTTGTTACTTTGTTTGCCCAGAAGGAATATGCCACAGGACATCCCCTGGGCGGCTGATCAGGCTGTCCCCCGACTGTTTAAGGCCCCGCATATGCCGATGCGCGGCAGCTGACCTGGGCTGGTGGTGAAAAATCGGGCCGAGAGGTTGTGCAGTTTTATGGTGGAATCCATTTGTGGGAGATACGGGATATAATATTGAAAGTACGTATGAAAACTTCCAGTGATGATTGCTGGTTGGGGGCTCTACCAGGATTCAAAAGGGGATTTGTCGCTTTGTACGGATGTGTGAATTCGCTTTGAAAGCAGCTATTGTAATGCATTCAGTTCGCAAGTGTTGGTTGGATGCGCAAATCCCATCAAATCCCTGTGATTTAGTTGGTGAGGATTTCCCAAATTTCTTTGGGGGGGTCCGTCTTTATTGGACCTATCCCCAAAATTTCCCTGGGGCAGGTAGATCAACGGGCCGCACTCTTCGGCAGCCGATTTCCAGGCAATACCGCGGATGCACTGGGATGGGAAAAGATTGGACTATTTATAGTAAGATTTTATGTAAACAAGATATATCAAGATAGAAAAGCAGATTCCAACTTATACAGTGATGAATCACTTTTCTATCTCATCTTTTTTGGGTTCCTACAATATTTAAACTGTTGATGCCTCAAGACATGAAGACATCTTGCGGGTGAAGACCTATGGCCTATGGACCCAGATGTCAATCTTGAAGAGATATCGCGAGATCGTACTTTTTCGAGGATGTTTTTTTAAGATGGTGACTTGAATGCTGTGGGCTTAGGTACTCTGGCGGATATGTGAAACAAGAAAACATGGTCATAGGAAGGTGTGGTGGTTCAAGGCACCATGAAGATTTTGACCCTGTGAAGGCAAGGCGGGTGCTGGATCAAAGCAGAAGGATGATATGTATGCAGCCACCTCGAGGCCCGAACTGGAGAGGAGGTCTATGGCAGTCTATGGCAGTCTATGGGCTAAGCACCATGGCACCGGTCCAAGCTACAAATCCTTTGGGTTTTTCAACAATTTCCTCTGGTCCGTAGGATCTGTGTTTTCAGTCCATCGCCCTGCAGGGAGATGATGGAGCGTCAGAATGATCAAGCCATCGAGGAGCGATTTCTGGTGCCGTCTCGGTTGGGGGACTTTGGAGGCGTTGTAAACGTTTGGACCGTCCCAGGGGCCCAGGGGGTTTCCTGGAGATTTTGGGACCTACCCCTACCCAGAATTCATTGGGGACTTTGGGACCATGTCCACCGGAATCCCCACGTGATCCCAACAGCTCCTGTGAGGACCTCGAAGCCAAGGTGGGCCAGCTGAAAGATGTGACCAGGAGCGCAGCTTGAGATGGGTTCATGGTGGGAGTTTTTTTTTTTCAAACGGCGTGTGGCATATGAAGTCTTCGGAGCCAAACCAGGGTGTGAGCTTGTGTACGACTCCCTCACTGTAGGAAATCAAACAGTGGGACTTTGGAAGTCTACCAGAGCCGTCCATGCGTGTCATTTGGCTCGCAGTATGTTGCGACTTTGCGAAACCAGATTTGATCTCACATGTGATCATTTCTTTTGCCCAGGCCACAAAGGTGAACCAGGGAACGAGTTGGTTGACACTCTTGCGCGCTGCGCTGCTCTGGGCAGCCCACTGCAAGACTGGCAACACTTCATTTCCTTCACACAAAAAAGCCAGTTTGTCAAAGCTATTGAATGGGCTTGGATGTTGCACACACAATGGAAAGATGCAGAGTTAGCCAGCACAAGTTGGACGTGTCCAGCGAGGCCGTCCACGCAGCCTGATCTGCATGTGTTGCCGTCTAGTGACAGCATTGACAGGAATCCCAGCGTCCTACAATTTACATTCCAGTTGAGAGTCGCCACTTGCAACATTCTCACACTCAAGAGCAGATCGGCAAAACAACACTGTACTATCACGGGGACAGATGGCCCTGCAAGGCTTGAGTGGATTTTGAGAAGTTATGATGATTTGGGTATCCACATTTTTGCGCTTCAGGAAACCAGGATGCGT